>Ga0209979_1001275_pt1 | contig 28313 bp, 25 predicted proteins | sample AnhtaG_FD_183114 | JGI IMG/M metagenome (GOLD analysis project Ga0209979, IMG submission 183114) | Deep subsurface microbial communities from Anholt, Denmark to uncover new lineages of life (NeLLi) - Anholt_01485 metaG (SPAdes) (version 2) | ecosystem: Environmental > Aquatic > Marine > Oceanic...
CAGCCGCCAATAACTTCTCGCCCTGGAAAATCAGAAGTTAGAGCCAAAAGAAGATAAAAAATGCTGCCCAAAATTCAATTACTCGGACAGGCTCCTAGGCACTCCTCCTTTCGCGGGTGCGGCGCAATAAAAAAAGGGCACCGCTACATCGTGCCCAATCAAGGCCCGCCAGAGCCTATATGTTACATGCAAATAGTACGCCTAAGCCCCCACGCAAAGGAGCATTAACTCTTGTGCGCTTGTGGGTTTCAGAACCTGACAGTCTTGATTGGGACGCTAAAAGTTCAGTACTACCAACTATTCACTTGTCAACAGCCATCCAGCGAACTGTCATTCCGCACTTGATGCGGAATCCAGGCCTTTCGACAACTGTGGATTCCTGCTTTCGCAGGAATGACAACCTTTCGCAGCAGTCACGACCGTGACTCCAGTGGCTAAAAACATTAGTTACTCGCGCATGTAAACTCATAGCACTTTATAGCAATAAATGCGCGAATTGCAACAAAATAATTCCGATAATCAAAGACTTTTTGACGATGTAGTGGCCAAATCAGCGTTATTTCCGTAGAAACATCCGTTTTTTTAACGCAAAATCCAGGGAGAAAAATCAAAATTTATGAACCCAATAGCCCGGAACATTTGATTTGTTCGGTTGTCACTCCGCGCTTGTTGCGGAATCCACATTTTGCATTTTGCGATGTAATTTTGGTATTTACATTTTGATATTTGAACTTTTCCTTTGCGCAATACGATATACGCACCACGCAATACGAATATCTTACCATTGCGCCTCGATGTAAGGTCCCGCGGGGCCTTTCGGGCCGGGCCTGGGACGGGATTTGAGAATGGCCTCGGCAATCGCAATGTCACTTCTGCGCGTAATTTTGATGTTCGAAGAATCAGCTTCTACAATTGACACTTTCTCTCCAAGCGCCTCGATGAGCTGGGAATCATCGCTGATCTTGTTCTTATCAAGATTCTTGAGGTTTTCGTATGCCTTTTTGAGCAATTCGGCCCCAAATACCTGCGGCGTTTGTGCCTCCCACAGGCCTGTTCTGTCAGCGGTTTTAATTATCGTGTTGTCCTTCACCTCTTTTATAGTCGCCACAATAGGACAGGCTAACACCGCCGCACCTGTTTTGCCGGCAGCGGTGATAACTTCATCGAGCCACTCTTTTGTTACGCAGCATCGCACGGCATCGTGAACGGCGATAAGGTTGATGTCGTCTTTGACAAGTTCCAGCCCTTTCGCAACAGTATCGAAACGCTCGGCGCCGCCGAAGAATATTTTCACATTGAAAAACTTCAGGTTCGGGCCCCACTTGACACTCACCAATTCTTCATCTTCCGGCGCAATAGCTAACAACACCTGTTTCACGTCCTCGCGGTCTGCAAAAAGCTCGACGCTTCGCAGAAAGGCTGCTCTACCGGCCACATCGACGAACGGCTTTTTTCTTTTGCCGCCGAACCGCCTGCTGGCCCCAGCGGCACAAATTATAACTGCGACATTTTGACTCATAGCTAAAACTCCCGTCCTGTGTTCTTCTTTTCGTTAATCCGTTTAATCTGTGAAATCCGTCGTTCAAAATTCAATGCCGCGTCTGGCACGCACACCCTTATCAAATGGGTGCTTGATGTTTTTCATTTCCGTCACCAAATCGGCCAGTTCTATCAGCTCCCGTGTTGCGCCTCTGCCGGTCAGGACAATTTCGACCGCCTCATCTTTTCTGTCGATAATGTTTTTGATATCTTCCAGTTTGGCCAGGCCTTTCGAGAGGCAGAACACTATCTCATCGAGTATCAATACATCATAGAATCTTTTCTCTGCCGTTTGCGCAATCCTTTCAAGGACTTCGCTGATAGCAGCCTCTGTCTTGGCCACAACCTGCTCATCACCGAAAGATGCAGACATATCCCAGGGTACATCAAGCGATTCGACCCTGATTCTGACCGCACCCAGCTGCAGGGCAAAACGCTCACCTATATCAAGAGAAGGATGCTTCAAGAATTGATAAATCAATACCTTATTACCCTGGCCGGCGGCTCGCAGCGCCAGCCCAAAAGCAGCGGTAGTTTTACCCTTGCCGTCCCCGGTATAAATCTGCACAAGACCTTTTTCCAGCATAGCAGATATATTAAGACCAAAGGCCGGAAATTAGAAATCAAAAATTTGGAAAATGAGAACCTGGGCCGTTAGGAAATGAAGATTGAGAACTGATATTCGCTGTACTCTCAACTCTTGCCTGACGCTTTCAATTGCCAATTAGCCATTGTCGGCGGTTATATCGTTACGAATTTAAGCCGTTCCTGAGCATCGGACTCACTCTCGGCTTGTTCGCCGGGCTTGAAAGGCAGCGGCTCCGCGAACTGAATCGCAACGCGCCGCACGAAGTTGTTCACCTTGTCGACCCGGCAGATATGGCCGCTGCGGGTGAAGTTTGCCATATCGAAAGAGTCGTCTGAGCCGAAACGCGGGACACTGAAACGGGCGGTTATGCGTTCGCCGGGATACGGGCAACTATCGTCGGCATAGCAGGTAAATGCCGCCCCCTGGCTGGAAATATCAACCATCTGGCCTTGCGAAAGCATGTCGTTAAAGTCCTCAGCAAACCAGATGGGCCATTGATAACGCAGTCTTTGCTCTCTTCTTCGCTCGCTATTTCTGTCCATCGTAAATACTCCAATAAATGCTTCAGTTTTGTTACCCGCAAATCGACAGATTTAGGGCCCGACTTTACCAACAACCGCCGAAAAAATCACCGCTGCGTGGATTGGTAACTCCGTTTGGCCTGTTTTTCGTTTAGAATGGTGGAATGGCCCCATTAGGTTTTTTTGCAACTTTTCGTTTTTTTTGCAGGCACATTCCTATAACCGATAGCTGACTCAAAGCAAAAGCTGGCAGAAAAATGTTTTTATTTAGACTAAAACCCGTAGTCTGATTGTATTATAAGTGACGGACGTTCGTTCTAAGAAGCTGTCTCAAAACTGTCACCCTGAGCGCAGCGAAGGGTCCCACAGATTCATAAGATTTTGAGAAAGCTTCTAAGATAATGCATGCAGGGTCTAAATGATAGAAGACAAGCTGCTTATATGGAAATTTAAGCACGGCAGCAGTGATGCTCTCTGCCGCATCTATAGAAAGTACAAAGATAATCTGCTCAGGTTGGCATCTGCTCTCTTGAACGACACAATCGCCGCTGAAGATATTGTGCATGATTTTTCCGTTGATTTCGCACAGTCCGCCGAGAAATTAAAACTTAACGGCAACTTGAAAAGCTATTTGGCGACCTGCGTTGCTAACCGCGTACGCAACACAAACAAAGCAAAGCAGCGACAGGAAACTGTCGGCCTAAATGATGCCGAGTCTGCCGTATCAAATTCAAAAAGGCCGGAGCAATGGATTATCGAAAACGACCAGTTAAAGAAACTAAACAGCGCACTGGCGCGGCTCCCATACGAGCAGAGGGAAGTAATAATGCTGCACCTCCAGGGCGAGATGAAATTTAAGGCAATTGCTAAGTCGCAGAATGTTTCAATTAACACAGTCCAGAGCAGGTACCGCTATGGGCTGGACAAGCTGCGGTCAGTTTTGGATAGCGAGGTGAAATTATGAGACCGGCAGAAAATATAGAAAAGCTGATTAAGGATGTCCCGATTGATACCAGTCGCGAGAGTGACAAGGCTGTGCTCGCGGACGTCCTGAAGGCGTTGGAAAACACAAAAGAAACCACTTCGGCAAAGCCGGAGCCGAATATATGGAGAATTATCATGAAAAGCAGAATAACAAAAGTAGGCGCAGCGGCGGTAATAATCATAGCAACACTCGCAGGCGTGCACTATTTTGGGTTAACAGTAAATATGGCAGCTCCTGCGTTTGCAGACATGATGGAACAAATTAGCAAAGCGCATTCCGTAAGCTACAAGCAAACCATTTATACTGAGGACAGAGTATTACCTACTACAAAGCACATGGTGAATGAGTTCGGTGTAGCTTGCTACATAAACCAACATGGAGGCATGGCTGTTTACGATCGCAAAAGTGGGAAAGAAGTGCGGCTAAATCCAGAATCTAAAACGGCCCTGATAATATACAAAGTAGGCCGAGACAGAGGAAAAGGGCTGATTAATTACCTCGATTGGCTCAGCAATCTGCACGAAGAATCAGCCCAGTTCACAGGTCAGGAATATATTGGCGACAAGAAAGTAAATGTTTTTGTTGTGGAACGAGATTTTCGAGCAAGTATTCGAAAGAGGACCATATGGGTCGATCCGGAAACTGATCTGCCTGTGCGCGTTGAGCTGCTTGACATGCCGGACCCAGACAAGGGTATCATAGTGCCTAAGATGTCTTTGGATGTGAGAGATTTTGGCGGTGACTGGGAGGATATTAAAACTATAACGATAAAAGGCGACGGCGTTCAAGATAAAAGGACAGTCGTTAAAAGTAATTTTGTATGGGACCCGGAGCTTGACGAATCCCTGTTCAGCTTAGTGCCACCAGAGGATTACGCTATTGAAGAACTGCTTTACGACGTATCAGACACAGGTGAGGATGGTTTAATAAAGGCGCTTGCCTTTTGGACGGAGATGTCAGAAGGATTATTCCCATCCAATATAAATGAGCTGGGCGACCCAAACAAAGTTAAACCTATGTTAATAGAGAAATTTGACCGGGATGGCGACCCTAAGGAAGAATTCGACCAGGCAATGAAACAAATGCATCAAATATTGAAGGGACTGTGGTTTGCGCAGAAATGCAAAGTGCAAGGCAATTGGTCCTACGCGGGAGACAAAATGCGACTCGGAGAGTCAGATAAGCCGCTTTGTTGGTGGAAATCCGAGAACTCGGATACCTTCCGTGTAATCTACGGCGATCTGAGCTTGGCAGATTCTAATGAAGCACCGCAAGCGGGGCCTGAATAATGATAATTTGGCGGATGGGTGGCTCTAATTCAAATTAGATTCACATGGACAAGGCCGGGCGCTTTTAGCTCGGCCTTTTTTATGTGCTTCGAAGGTATGCTTTGATAATTCAGCCGCTGATGTTTTGAACAAGTTTGATAAATTCTCGGCCGCGATGCTCGAAATTGTCAAAAAACTACAAACGGCTGCAATTTTAGCAGTCCGAATTAATAATAGTTTCTATGTGCTTTACGAATTCTTCAGCTTTAGAAATCCAGGGAGAGACCTGAGATTCTTTGAAACGAATAAAATCCAAGTAGTCGCTTTCCTGTCGTCTTTCAAAAAGGTCATTGTAAATCTGAGCCATTTCTTTGGCGACTTTGCCGGTTTTGACATAGTGCCGATTAAAAAGACTGCGTATCCCTGTGTGTTTAGAAGAAGATAAGCCCTGTTGTATGAGCAGGGCTGAGACAGCGTAAAAACAAGCATAATAAAGACGGTTCACACATGTATTCCAGCGAGAAGCTCCGGCCAAAATACGGGCATCTTCAAGAGCTTCATAAGCTCTTTGCAGTCTCTAACTAACCAAATCGCTCTTTGAATTACTCACAAAACTATCCCTTCACGTTCGACGGTTTTGTGAAACGGCATAGCTTTATAGAGGACACTGCTCCATTCTTTTCGGCTGCGCACGATACAACTAATAACTTCTCCACATTCCCATTCGATATTGTAAAGTCGATGACGAATAGCGTCTACACGCTCCTGGTCAACACTGCCATCCAACAAAACAAGAAAATCCCAATCGGATTCAGGCCCAGCTTCTCTGCGAGTTCGAGAACCGTAAATTATAACATCCGCATTCGGCTCAATCTCAAGAACAGTTTGTTTGACTCGCTCAAGTAGTGGTTCTCGATTCATTTTAATTACCACCTCTATACGTCTGACATATTTCTTTCAGTAAGTCGACCATTCCAGCCAACTTGCAACTTTACATTAGTTGTGCAGCTTTGTCCACAACTTTTGCAATCTGAACTATACGCTAATAATCAACCGGCGATTTGGCATACGAGTCTGACAAACTCTTGGCCGCGCTGCTCGAAATTGTCGAACATATCATAGCTCGCACAGGCGGGACTTAGCAAAACAACGTCCCCGCCGACCACAAGGTGTCGGGCGCGGGCGACCGCTTCAGCCAGAGAATTAACGATTTCAATTCTTGTCTGGTTTTTTGGGCAGGCGGCAATCGCATCTGCGATTTTTTCTGCCGTTTGGCCTATCAAGATAGCAGCTTTGGCTTCTTGAGCTATTTTTTTGCCGAGTTCATCGAACGCTATATTCTTATCATATCCTCCGGCAATAATAATCTTCGGCTGCTCAAAAGCCTCCAACGCAGCAATCGCACCCTCTGGCGTAGTGGCCTTGGAATCGTTATACCACCAGACTCCATTTATCTCTGCTGCCAATTCCAGCCGATGAGGCAGCCCCTTAAAATCAGGCAGACATTTCTTAATCCAACCATCCTTAATCCCAAAGTACCTTGCAATAGCGACCGCGGCGGCGAGGTTGGACAGATTAGCCCGGCCGGGCAGCGAAAATTTATCCCTGATTTCTTCACTTACATCATCGACTGAAAATTTGATGCAAATCCTGCCGGCCTCTGTCTTGTATTTCTCGAACCATTCAACCCCGATTTTGTCCTCGGCATTGAATATAGAAACGGCAGGGCGGTCCTCATCCTTTTTCTGAAACCTGAAAATGCTCTCTTTGGCGGCACAGTAATTGGTGAATGTGCCATAGCGGTCCAGATGATTCGGCGTAAGGTTTGTTAAAAGCGCAGCGTGTGGCGCCTTTTCGATTTCTGCCAATTGTTCAATCTGAAAGCTCGACAGTTCGAGCACTACCAGGTCGTCAGGGCCGATTTGGTCTATCACAGTCAATAACGGCTCGTTGCCGATGTTGCCGCTGAGCCAGACTTTTTCGTATCTCGTATCTTGTATCTCGTATCTCGCATTTTTGAGTAGATGAGCAGTAAGGGCGGCGGTAGTGCTTTTGCCGTTGGCACCCGTGATGCCGATTATTGTTGCAGGGCACAACTCAAAAAAGATGTTTATTTGTGAGGTGATGAATTTGTTGTGCTCTCGTGCGACTTTGAGAAATTCGTTGTCGGGCGGAACTGCGGGGTTGACGACGACAATATCAGTTTGCTCGAAGTCGGCGGCATTGTGCGAGCCGAGATGATATTCAATATCGGCAAATTCTTTGAGCTGTTTCAGTGATTCGCTTAACTGCTCACCGGAAGCCAAGTCCGTTATCGTTACTTTAGCGTCGGCACTATGGGCAAACTTGGCGACGTCAACTCCGCCGCCGAACCGCCCCAGCCCCATAATCAGTACTTTCCTGCCGGCGAAAGATTCCTTTCTCATAACAGTGTCTGCATTGCGTTTGCCAAATCAACCTTCGCATCGATGACCGCCTGTTCGATACATCTTTTCCAGTCGTCGCCGAACTGGCCTTTGTACTCCGGCTTTTCGTAGGCGTAGATTATCGAGCGGGAGGCGTTAATTAGCGCTCCGGTCCCGTCCGGTTTGCAGAACCGCACACACTCGGCAGCAGAAGCCCCTTGTGAGCCATAGCCCGGCACGAGAAACCACACCTTATCATACTTTTGACGCAGAGCGGTTGTCACCTTCGGTGCGGTGCCGCCCACTATCATCCCGACGTTGCTGTAGCCGTTCTTACCGATTCGTTCGGCTTCGTTGGCAACCTCTCCGACGATTTCAGCCAGCTTTTCGTACATCATCTGCCCGTCGCCGTCAGCAAAATCCTGAATCGCTGCCGCTGACGGATTGCTCGAACGCACCCATACGAAGATGCCTTTGCCCTGTTGCGTGGCTACCTCTGCAAACGGCTCTATTGCCTCCACACCTGCGAAGCCGTTGACGGTAATAGCGTCAGGTGCAAGCGTGTCCTCCAGCCCCACTAATTCCGGATTTTCCAGATGTGCTGTCGCGTAAAGTTTTGCCGTATGCCCTATATCGCCACGCTTTACATCACCGATTATTTCCAGCCCCAAATCGTCAGCCTCCGAAATCAGCGCATAGTACGTTTCTATCCCCTCCCAGAAATATCTTTCGAAAAAGGCAACATTTATCTTCACGGCCGGCACCATTGGCGCAACGATGCGCATCGTTTGCGTGCAAAAATCGAAGATTGCGTCCACCGCCGCAGCCGCGTCGAACTCATCGTTCATATCGCGATGGTCTCTTATCGCCGCCGGAAGACGACTATAGACAGGGTCTAACCCAACGACCAAAGACGTTTTCTTACTTCTTACCGCATCGCAGAGCCGGTCAGCAAAATGACTTGCCATTAGTTATTCCTTCCTTACCAACACAGAGCGAACAACCCGCTCAGCAAAAAGGCTTTTACCAAAGTCAGTAATCACTATAATCGCATATATGGTTTCAAGCAAGACAGAAATTAAAAGGCCCAATTCCGAAAAAACTGCGGACGTGAAAAAGCCAAAAAAGAGGAAATTAAAGAGACTTTATTGGCTCCTGGCTCATTTGGTGGCCGCGACCGTTATTGTTGTTCTGCTGTTATACAAGCCGGGCCGTTATCACCCGCTCAAGATTGACCCCGCCCAAAGCAGGCAGGTCAGTACGTACCTGACGACCGATTTGTTGGCCCCGATTCATAACGCTGCACAGCTCGGCGAACCGTTCGACCTGACCGTAACGCAAGCGGGAATAAACGATATAATAGCCCGCTCCAAATGGCCGCGAGACTCCGGCGACGCCAGGTTTTCGGCACCTGCCGTGCTTTTCGTACCCGACAGCATCGTACTGATGGGCACAGTAGCTCTAAAAGGTGTCGAATTTGTCGTCACCATTGTCCTTGAACCCAGCCTTGACGAACAGGGCCTCTTGAACTTGCGTGCGGCCAAACTAAAGGTTGGCGCTATGAATATTACACTTCTCGCTAAGGTGATAGCCAGAAGGATGTATCAGCAGCGAATTGAGGCTGTACCTATTGATAAAGAGGATATAGGAGCGAAGATAGCGGCCTCACTGCTCAATGATGAGCCTTTCGACCCTGTTTTCGAGGTTGAAGGCAACAAAGTCCGCATCGAGAAAGTAACTATAAGAAAGCAAGAGCTAATACTGCGTCTAATCCCCCTTCCCGACTAAGAGCTTATCCGAATAACCGGGTCGTTATGAGGTCGAGCGAAAAGTTCCACCGTTAGGTGTCCTGCGGAGAGGCCAAGGCGGCAGGCCAAAAATGCTCGCCAGAAGTGGTTTTCTCCACGTTGAGAACGTTTTTGGCCGACAACGCAGGCATCGGGCTTCCCTTGGGGATAGAGAGGGTTATTTGGATAGGCTCTTAGTATTCAGTATCAGGTTGTAACATTCTGGGGGGTATTTTAACATAGTTTTGAGCAAAAGTCAACGAAAAAGGGCCGCAGAGGACGGTTAGTCGTCAGTATTTAGTATTCAGGATTCAGAAAAGAAAAAGGTTGCTGGAGATCATGGAAGAGGGATTTCGATAGGAGAAGGACTGTTTAAGTAAAAAAGAGGGAACAACTTGTATCGGTAATGCCGTTGTGGGGCATCCCGTGGATGGAAACTCTGGAGAAAATCCAAGCGAGAATCCAACAAACACGCCGCAGAATACTAGAAAGTAGAATGTCCCCTTCTTCTTGCCTGTGTTCAACTCCATTCAGCCCATCTTTGAAAGTCAGCTTTGCTTGGCCTGCATCTTTTCGTTATCGTTACCCAGAGATATTCATCTATGAGTTTTGGTATCGTTGAATTAGGTCTCCCAAGTATATTAGGCAAATCTGTTAATTCAAATTCATGTTCCTTACAAAGTTCTCCTACTTCCTGAATCTTTGACCTTACCCACTTTAAGAATTTTACATAGGACCGTGGTCTCTCACTATATTGTAGCTCTCTCCGAATCGGTTCATCCCACGGCATAAGAGATTTGGGCCTAACCGCAAAAAGAATCTTTGCCGCAGCCGTTGGCCCAACACATTCTACCTGCATAAGATTTTTGTAAGCGGCCCTTATCGAATCCAAAACAGCATGATTCAATTCATGCAGGTTTAGACTGTGATCAAAAAGTTGATTGCTCTCATACCACAACTTTAGCTGCTCAGATAGGGTATTGTGACAGGTTCCTGGAATGCGGACATTCCACGCATTCAACCACCTGATAACAGCAAGCCCATGGTCAAGCCTCGAAAGGTCAACACACTCACCCGTCTCTCGCAAGAGGCGTTGATATGCACCACTATCGATCCGCGAGAACACAAAAGAGGCAAATGCTAATTCAGCCAATGTCATAATATTATCTCCAAAAAAATCTATCCAACTCCAATTTCAACGGTGGTCGGTATGGTTGCAACGTGGAAGGTATGTACGAATAAGCTCAGATTCGAGCATTGATAAAAACTTTATGTGATGAATTTCTAGGTAATGATAATAGCAGTCGTGATCGGAGAGATGTTTTTTAATACAAGCATTTTGGTGGTTTCGCACGTTTGACGATGTCGGGTTTAAAGCGTGACTTTGCCGATAAAGCCCGTTGGGCGTTGTGGGTTGTTTGAGGTGTTCGAGTAAACGCCGTTTAAGATTATTGGCTTGGCCGACATAGAAAACCTCATAGCCAGTTGGAGTTTCGAACAAAAGTAGATAAAGTCCAGGTGTTGAAGGTGCCTCATTCTTGACGTTTTGACGAGTAAAAGCAGTAAGATTTAGTCGATGTGGTGCGACTTTAACTAAGGCCTGCGAGATGAATTGTCCGACTTTTTCACCTATATCGTTATCATGGGATTGTTCAGAACAAGGCATTATCAATCCAATTCAAATAGAGTTTCTTCTTAAAACCAAACAACAGAAGCTGAGCAGCAAGGTGAACCCCAGCTGCCAAAAGAATTATTATTAACAATCCAATATCCCCAGTTGTGCTGACGTAGCTAATTCAATGACCTGCTTCTTAATCTCGGAAAGAGCATATTTGGTCAATCCTTCTTTGCGAGCGTTTCCCAACTTAATCGTGTGGCTAAAACGCAACGGAAACGAGACGGGATTCAGCCAATCAGCAAACTTGTCTTGGAAATCACCTTTCTCGTATAACGTTTCTAAATGTTTTCCAGCCGCAACTTCGAAACGCGTCAAGCTGCAAGCTCCCTTACCATTGACAAAAGCCAAAACGTACCACTTGTTATCATTCTTATCGTTTGGATTCTTGGAGTACCGCCAACACTTATTTCGTCTCTCACTCATAATCAAAACCTCCTTGTCGAGCCAAACCAAGGCTTACTAAAGGTTCCGTTAGCCAATTGTGTTACAAACCTTTACTTTTGTATAGGACTTTCTTTTATGGTCCTTAACGATCTTTTCTTTCTCAACAGCAGTGCACCAAAGCCGAGCAGTAAGAGCGTTGCCGGTGCGTGGTCAGTTGTGCAAAATAATCAAGAAGCTGTGGGGGCTCACTATAGTTTCTGCTTGCAGTACTTGTAAGTGTATGCGGCTGTTGTGAAAAGAACGGACACGACCATGATTCCGGACACAACAAGCGCAAACCAGAACAAAGTGCAAAGGCGGAAATACTCAGCAACACCCAAACCGCTTAGGCCCACGACGAGACCCCAGAGGTTTTGATTAAGGTTGATCTTGAACTGTTCTTCTGGGTTGCTCATTTATCTCTTCTCCAGTAAGGCGTAAGAATGATTATACAGTTTGCATAAGAAGTTGCCGCTCGTCAGGGCGGCGCCTGCCGCAGCACGGCTGCTTGTTGCTTTTGTGTTCAACCTCTTTAATTAAATGATTCCGCGTGTGCAAACAACTTACACACCTTACCCGGCTATATGTTAAAATCCTTTGGTTCAAGCAGTCTAGGCAGACCGTGTGTAAAATAGTCGGAATTTTCCAATTCAATACACTTGACTACTATTGGGTTTTTCCATGGAGAACGTGGCGTTTCTTCGCAAGGCCCTTTTTTTGGTGCGAGACCTCCGAAACGCAGAGCGGCAATATCTCTTGCTTGTTCTTCATCTTCAGCTCTGACGATTGCGTCACCTAGATGACGGCTATAACACCAGCCAGCAAAATCAGGATCAAGAGGAGACAGCTTCCATATTTTCATTTTAATACCTCCAACATAATAATATACAACAATATTTGATATATAAGCTTTCCGTATAAGAAGTTCCCGTTGCTTCTTCAATATTTATCCGCCCAATCTCCTGCGTTTCTCATAGGGAGTCCTTAGGAGAATGAATTATGTCGTTGTTGACGCATTTGTTAAAGCCCTTTCCCAAGAATCTGATAAACTTCGATTTCTGTGATATCTGTACGTTCAATTATTGACTTTATTTTGCTTAGCTCTATCCCAAGTTCAAGCCCCATATATTGATGTTCCCCATATGAGCCAATAAGCAGCTTGTTATCAAATTGATCTACTATATTTTCATCATTTGCATAAGAAATCCATCCATCCTTGATAGAAGACAGAACTTCCACAATCTTTCTAATTTGTTCGACATCAAACCCACGCCCAATCGAGATATCGAAGCCTTTTGGGCGGCCGGCACCTCTGCCAAACGTTTCATGCACAGGAATACCATGTTGCATCAGCTCTTTAGCTATCTTCTCGAAATCACCTAGCGATTCGTTTAGCATTACTGTGACTGATGACCACTTCACCTTTTGCAACTCCGCTTCGCTCATTCCATCTAAAACTTTCTCAGCCACTACTTTTTCTAAATTCGCGATGTTTTCTCTAATAGAAACAAATGATTCTGCGGTAACTTCACGCTTTGTATTACCAGTTTTTGACTCAAGATACTTTGAATAAAAAGCATCCTCTTGCATCTCTGGACGAAATTTGGTTTGGAGCAGGAATATTGAAATTAGAAATAACGGCACGTTAACGACGCTGGCAATAACCAGAAGCCCAGACACCCAATCTGGCTTTGTGATTTGGGTTGCTACGACTAAAAAAGTCCCATTTACAACAATGAGCCCCAGCAACCAAGCAGCCAAAAGCTGGATTGGCTTTGTTATTCGATGGGGTTCAATCTTTCCGTGTTTTTCCATGACTTCACTTTAAGTTTAACAATAATTATACAGTCTGTATAAAACGGCAAGCAGTTTCGTATCTCTTATCTCGTGAATTGTATCTCGTGTATGGTTTCCACTCCCAGTTGCTTTTGCCTCCACGTGAGCAGTTAGTTATTCCTTATCCTTCCAGTTCTCCCAATATCCTGGGCAATAGTTTCACCAACGCCGGGAATTTGTTCTAATTCTTGTAAGCTGGATGATTCCATAGAAAGGTGCCTCAGATATTATTCACCAAATACAATTCACTAATCACTATTTACCAATCACGAATTATCTGCCGCCCCAGTTGTCAGCCCCCGTTGTTAGCCCAAAATACCACAACCCCGCAATCTTGTGCCCGCGAAAGCAGGTATCCCGCCAATTAAATTCGTATGTCGTATCTCGTGAACCGTATCTCGCCTCGATTCCTGCTTTCGCAGGAATGACAAACGGACGATTCAAGGAAGTTTTCCGCTCAAGGGTGCAGGTTTACCCCGTGAGATAATCCTTCACTATCTAACGGGGTTTACCCCGTGAGATAATCCTTCACTATCTAACCGGGTTTACCCCGTGAGATAATTCCATCTCCTGGGGTCATTCTTCTCGCCACAAAATACCACAAAAACAGCAAAAATCAAGACCAAAACCGCAAAATTACAATCAAAATTTAAGAAGTTTTTCCCCTTTACGCTATGGTTTTTAGCTTTCAGCTTTAAGTTTTTCGCCTCCTCTTTTCCCGCCCCTTTATCCTTTCACTTCGATATTCGATATTCCTTGTTCGACATTCGATATTCCTTCCGCCTTCCGTCCTCCGTCCTAAGTCTGTCCTCTGTCTTCAGTCTATCCGCTCTACGCTGCCCCATTTGCGCCATTTCCCTTCCAACGAACTACCAACTACGAACTATGAACTGCGAGTGCTTCGCTTCGGACAAACACGCAGGTTCCAAAATCGAAAAGTGCCAAAAAGTGCACATTTTTGTTAATTTTTTGCGAATTTTTGCGAATTTCTGTTAATTTCTGTCAATTTCTGTCAATTTTTGCCTTGCCTATTTTAACACTTGCGTATTTGCTTCGAACTTTTGCGCCCTGAATCCTCATTTTTACGCAAAGAATCCCCTTCCGACCCAAACAAATCCGTTTTTCGCATCCAATTTGCCCCAAAAATTATACAAATTCCGCAAAAAAGTTATTGCCACACGCAAGCTGGACGATTACTATCATAGTTTTGGTTATAACGGTTAACGGCTGCCGAAGCTGGATTAAAGGTGCTGGAAATGATTTTTACAGGATTTGCGAACCGTGCAAAGTAGGCGAACACAAGACCTGTACGCCTGCATTTTTGCGCAAATGGTGGCCTGGGAAACGGCGTTTCTGCTTCGCCGACGTCGGACCAAAGAGGTTTCTTGCCGGGGTCTCAAAGGGAGGCGGCTGATGTGATGTAAAGGCAGGCTATAACCTCTGTTTCGTCGTGGGCATTGAAGTGGAAACTTACAGACAGTTTCCACTTTTTTTTGTCCGGCACCAACCTTGGCAGCCCGGTTAGCAAGAGAAAGGACAATGAGTCAGGATTTACTAAGAATTGTTGACAACATCGCACGCGATAAGAATATCGAGAGGGAATCCATATTTCTGGATTTGGAAGAGGCTATGGTCTCGGCGGTCAGAAAGCATTTTGGCGAGTCCGACAGCGAAATAATCGTGCATATAGACCGCACCACCGGCGAGGTTGCCGCTTCGAAGAACCAGGAGCAAATCGATATTAGGAAGCTTGGCCGAATCCCCGCTCAGACTGCCAAGCAGGTAATGATTCAGAAGATAAGAGCTGATGAGAGGGATAGCATTTACGCCGAGTTCGTCCAGCGCAAAGGAGAAATTGTAAGCGGCACGGTTGTCCGATATGAAAGCGGAACACTTATTGTCGATTTGAACCACCGCACCGAGGCCTTTATGCCGAAGAATGAGCAGATAACCGGCCAGACCCATCGGCCGGGCGAAAGAATTCGATGCTTGATTCTTGATGTGAAAGAAGTTTCCAATCAGGTCAAGATTATCCTCTCGCGCACACATCCTGATTTTATCCGCAGGTTATTCGAACTCGAGGTGCCTGAAATTGCTGAAAACATTGTCGAAATACGCGTCTTGGCCAGAGAGGTAAGCTACCGAACAAAGGTTGCCGTTGCCTCGCTTGATGACAAGGTTGACGCTGTCGGGGCCTGCGTCGGTGTTCGAGGCAGCAGGATAAAGAACATAGTTGATGAGCTCGGCGGTGAGAAAATAGACATTGTACGATGGAACGATTCCTCGCAAGTGCTTATCACAAATGCGTTGATGCCGGCAAAAATAAGTGAAATCGCATTGTGTTTTGAATTGGGAAGGGCCACTGTCGTTGTGGATGAGGACCAGCTTAGCCTGGCTATCGGCAAGCACGGCCAGAATGTTCGCCTGGCTGCCAGGCTGACCGGCTGGGATATCGATATACTTACCCCGGACGAATACAATCAGGGTGTTGAACGATTGACAGACTGCCTCAAGGGTGTGGAAGAGGCTGACGATACACTGGTCGACAAGCTGATTGCTCTTGGTGTTATATCCGTTTTGGATTTGGAGGATGTGGGAACTGAGCCGTTGATTAACGAATTGAACATTGATGCCGGTATTGCCGAAAAAGTGGTTGCTGCAGCGGTAGCAGAAGCCGAGCGTTTGGCCGCTGAGTCGAAAAAGAAACAGGCTGAAAACCTGCTGCAACAGCAACAGCAGGCAGAAGCAGTTGATAACGGACACTAAAGTTCTGAATTTTTGGGGTTTAGCTAACTGGGTTCCCATTTTGCAGGCCTCGGCAATATGTCGCAGAATGAGGGCCCCTCAAAGCTCAATACTAAAAACTTGAAGCTATTTTATGGCTGCTACAAGAGTTTATATTTTGTCTAAGGAGCTTGGCGTAAAGAGCTCTGCTATTGTCAGCAAGTGTCAGGATGAGGGTCTGGACGTTAAGAACCATATGTCGGTGATATCCGCCGGTTTGGCCGCGACTATTCGTGAATGGTTCAGCGAGGGGGACAATATCACAACAGTTGAGACGGCTAAGAAGGTCGACCTGAAGAAAGTAAGAATCAAGAAGAAGGTAAAGCAAAAAAAGCCGGCAAAGAAAGTAAAAGCGAAAAAAGTAAAAGCGAAAAAAGTAAAAGCGAAGAAAGTAAAAGCAAAGAAGACCGAACCTACCGAGCCAACTGTCGAGGCCGCTGCGCCGGCTGTGGAAGAGCCGCGAGAGCCGGAACCCATATTGCCTGCCGGCCCTATTTTGGAAAAACCTGAGCCCGCTCAACTAAGTGGGCCACAGGTCGTTCGAGTCGAGGCGCCGGAGCCGTTACCGCCACCAAGACCGAAACCAAGGTACGATACCCTTGTTACCGAGCCGTTGATGTACAGCGAGAAGGAGCAGGAAGAATCGCCTTTGACTTTGGGAAGCGAAAAGAGAGGATTTCCAAAGCAACGAAAAGAAAGAACACATGGGCGTCGGCGAGAGGAGCAGCAGGACATTGCAGCTCCAAGAAAGTTTAAGTTCAGTAAATGGCGGCAAAGGGATATTGAGGAACGGAAGGCCCGGCTTGATGCCGCTGGGGGCGAAGGACTGCGATTAAGACCGGCACGCCAAATTGCTACCAAAACACGCGCAGAAGTTCTTGCCCCGGGCAGGCCGAGAAAAGCACTTGTCAGCGAGCCAATTACAGCGAAGGACTTATCTGCAGCTTTGGCCGTTAAATCCGGGGATATTATCAGCAAATTGATGCAGCAGGGCATAATGGCCACCACCAATGAAGCTATCAGCGGCGACGCAGCGGAGCTGGTTGCGCTCGAATTTGGTATCGAATTGCTCATAGAACGTAAGAGTAGGCTCGAAGACCAGATACTGGCTGAATTTGAGCAGCGAGAAAGAAAGAATCCAAAGAGGCGCTCGGTCGTCGCTACAATGCTCGGGCACGTTGACCACGGCAAGACCAGCTTACTGGATAAGATCCGCTCAACTCAGGTTGCCGTCGGCGAGGCAGGCGGCATCACGCAGCACATCGGCGCCTATCAGGTCAGCCGCAACGACAGTAAGGTAACATTTCTTGATACTCCGGGACACGAGGCTTTTACGTCTATGCGGGCCAGAGGCGCTAATATGACCGACGTGGCCGTGCTGGTGGTCGCCGCCGACGACGGCGTGATGCCCCAAACCATTGAGGCCATAGCACACAGCAAGGCGGCAAATGTACCGGTCATTGTGGCCTTGAATAAAATAGATTTGCCCGGGGCCGATTACAATCGTGTTTACTCGCAGTTAGCTGAGCAGCAGTTAACACCGGCTGAATGGGGCGGAGAGACCGAAGTCGTAAAGACCAGTGCGGTTACCGGCGAAGGTATAAATGATTTGCTCGAACATCTCGATTATATAGCCGAACTGCTTGAGCTCAAAGCCGACGACACAATCCCTGCAACGGGATGGGTTGTTGAGGCGAAAATGTCAGCCAGAAGGGGGGTGGTGGCAACGCTGTTGATTAAGGAAGGCCGACTAAGCAAAGGTGATGCGGTACTGGCCGGTGGTGCTTACGGCAAAGTGAAGAGTTTGAAAAACAGCTACGGCAAAAGCATAAAGACAGCTAAAAGCTCGACGCCGGTCGAGATAACCGGCCTGAGCGATGTCCCGCAAGCCGGGGATAGATTTTACTGCCTCGATGATATCAACAGGGCTAAGGCCGCCGCTGAGCAAAACCAGATACGCTCAAGAGAAACTTCTCTTACTAAACGCACGCAGGTAACGCTGGATAATTTACTTAGCCAAATAGAGGCCGGCAATGTCAAAGAGTTGAACCTTATCATCCGCGCCGACGTACAGGGGTCCGTAGATGTCCTGACGAAGTATTTATCTGAGTTGAGCACCGACGAAGTAAAGGTTAAAATCTTGCACGCAGCACCGGGCGGAATTACCGAGGGTGATGTCGTGCTTGCCGAGGCATCGAACGCCATTATTATTGGCTTTAACGTCGTCGCTGAAGAACGTGTGGCCAGGATTGCGGAAGTAAAAGCTGTTGACATAAGGCTCTACAGCGTAATCTACCGCATAACGGAAGATTTGCAAAAGTCTATGGTTGGTTTGCTTGAGCCCCAGGAGACAGAGAGACCGCTCGGCAGAGCTGTGGTAAGAAAAACCTTTAAGGTTTCAAAAGTCGGTACGGTAGCCGGCTGTTATATCAATAGCGGGCTCGTCACCAAAAATGCCAAGGTGCGTTTGATACGCGACAATGTCGTAACCAGAGACAGCTTGACTATAGAATCTCTCAAGCACTTCAAAGACGATGTTCGCGAGGTCAAGACAGGAATGGAGTGCGGCATTAAAATAGCAAAATTCGATGACATTAAGATCGACGACGTTTTTGACTTTTATGAAATAGTTAAAGTAGACAGAACCCTCTAAATTGATAATTGACGACTGAGGATTGACTATTGAAAAGCAAATCAGAACTCAGACTCAATAGTCAATGAAAAGTAGCAAATGTTCAGATGCCGACGAGAAGGCAGGAAAAAGTAGCTCGTATAGTAAAAGAAGTGGTCAGTGACGCTATTGCCTATCATCTTAACGACCCCCGTATTGAGGGATTTGTGAGCGTTACGAGGGTTGAGATGACCACTGATTTGCGCAGTGCCGATGTGTATCTTAGCATTTTTGACAGGCGCCCCATCTTGCAGGAAAACGGCAAAATGGAAACCGGCAAAACTGATGCCGACCACAGCAAGACTTTTGCAGCAATAATGCACGCAAAGAGCTACATACAATCGCTGCTGGCTGACAGACTGCAGTCCAAATTCTGTCCTGTTTTGCGTTTTCGCACGGATGAGAAATTCAAAAAGACACTGGAGACTATGAGACTGATAGACCAGGCCGCCAGTGAGTTGAAAAAGAAGGATTCGCTTGACCGGGACCAGGACTGAATCCTGACGCCCCGGGTGCTGTGCAATTAGAGATACGGTACCAAACCAACATATAAGACAAAGGCTTTTATGAAAGGCAGCAGAGAGTATTCTAAAAAAGTGCGTAAGCTGTACAGCTCATTGAAACGCAAACACCCAAAGCCCCAAAGCCCTGTCTATGATGACCCCATCGATGCTCTTGTTTATGCCGTCATTAGCGAGAAAATGAGCGAGTCGGCGACCCAATCAGCCATTAAGAGGTTTGCCGATTATTTTATCGATATCAACGATTTGCGCGTTTCGCGAACGGAAGAAATTATCGAAGTGTTGGGCTCCGATACGGCTGTCACCGGAGATGTAGCTTTAGCACTTACCACTGCTTTAGGGGCCGTATTCCACAAATACAATACCGTTACCCTCAAAGCCTTGAATAAGACCGGCAAGAAACCTGCCAGACAGGTCCTTCAAAAAATGAATGGTGTCAGCCCCTTCGTGCTCGATTATTGCATGCTTACCTCTTTGCAGGGGCACGCCATACCACTTACAAAAAAGATGATAGATTATCTAACGAGCAATGAGCTCGTGCATCCTGACGCCGACCAGCAGCAGATTGAGGGTTTTTTGGCCAGGCAGATTCCGGCTGAAAACGCGTACGAGTTTTATGCTCTTTTGCGCCGTCAGAGCGAATCGCGCAGGGCCCGAAGAAAGAGAAAAACTGCTCGTGAGACGAAAACGGAAACCGCTGCCGGAGCCGGGAAGAAAAAGAAAAAAACAAAGACAAAAAAAGACGCACAGAATAAAAAGAAGGGAATGATTGCTTGAGATGTCAGAAGAGATACTAAAATTAGGTATTCCTGCAGGCAGTTTGCAAAAGGCCACGATTGAACTTTTCGCCAAAGCCGGCTTCCACATCGCCGTTTCGCAAAGGGGCTATCTGCCGCAGATAGACGACGACCAGGTCCAGCCGATTTGCCTGCGAGCCCAGGAGATGAGCAGGTACGTCGCCGATGGGGCTCTCGACGCCGGTTTTACCGGGTACGACTGGATAATGGAGAACGACTCCGACGTGGTCGAGGTTGCCGAGCTTATCTATAGCAAAGCCACAGGTGGGCCGACCAAATGGGTGTTGGCTGTACCTGATGAGTCCACGGTTACAAAGCCGCGGGACCTCAAGGGGGCAATAGTCGCAACCGAGCTGGTTAATGTGACAAAGAAATATTTCGCAGATAAAAACATTGATGTAAAGGTCGAGTTCAGTTGGGGCGCTACCGAGGTAAAAGCGCGTCTGGTCGATGCGATAGTGGAGCTTACCGAGACCGGCGCGTCACTGCGGGCAAATAACCTGCGAATAATAGATACCGTGATAACCTCCACTACAAGATTTATCGCAAACAAGAAAGCCTGGCAGAATAAATTCAAACGCGCTAAAATAGAAAATATTGCTATTTTACTCAATGCCGCAATCGATGCCCGCAGCACGGTCGGCTTGAAAATGAACGTAAAGAAAGGCGACCTGGAGTCAATATTGAAAATCTTGCCTGCTGAAAAAAGCCCCACCATTTCGAGTTTGGCCGATTCCGATTATGTCGCTGTGGAAGTGATTGTCGAGGATAAAATCGAACGCACACTCGTCCCGGCTTTGAAACGCGCAGGAGCCTCCGGAATAATCACTTATCCTCTAAATAAAGTTATTCACTAAATCAGCCACCTTGGTGTAGTGTCATCACTTTGATGAGCCACAAGTATATTAAAGATTTACATCGGATATTCGATGTTTCCGGTGAAGCCAAATCACTATTCGAGAAGATTATCAAAGCGCCTGCAGAACAGCGAGAACGTATCTTAAAAGATTTAGACTTCTTGAGAGCGAATGCAGGCTTAACCTGCGCACTGCTGGCCTTGTATCGTCAGCAGGTTAACAGTGGATTTGTACTGGCCGACCCCCTCAAGATTGAAGGCAGGAGGGAAAAAAGACTCTTCGACCCTGATACTGGTATCACTTTTCGTCTGCAATGGAATCCTCATCGCGAGCTCAGAAAAAACCACGCACTACTTATAGAGCGCAATATTATCGCACAGAATGTTGACCGGACCAAACTGATTAATAAAGACAAAAACGGCAAGCCTTGCTATCTATGCAAAACAAATATCGACCGGCAAAATCCCGGCGAGATTCTCCTTCAAATCAACCTTGCCGGCGAAAAATGTTATGTAGGGGCAAATTTTGCTTACATAACAGACAATCATTTTACAGTGATGAATGTCACCCATCGACCTCAGCAATATCGAAGCCGGATTCCTCAAATATTAAATGACTTCATAGATAAAACAGATGGTTATTTCCGGGCAATATTTAACGGACTGGCGGGTGCCTCAATCAAATGGCATGAACATCTGCAGGCAACCACCGAGGAATTTCCAATTGAGAAAATAAAAATTGAAGATGACGATGTTGTTCATAAAAGAAAAGACGTAAGGATTTCGCACCCGGATTACTATGTCCCTGTCTGGGTAATCGAGGGGCCATATAAAAAAAAGATTGAAATTGCAGCAGACAAAATCATCAGAGCATGGCACCGGTCAAACGAAGAAGACCACACAGAGAATATCATCGCTGCCAGGTCTGCAAATCTGTACCGAACATTTGTCATATTGAGGGACAAAAACAGGTTAGCTTCAAATAAGGCCGGAAAAAAAGGGGCTATGGCCGCTTTTGAAACAGGAGGATATATCGTATTATCCTATGAACCAGAACTTGGTATAAATGACTTGAACGAGAAACTCACTTTTGATAACGCAGGTCTCGAAACGGTAAAACAAATGCTTGAAGAAATTTCTCCTGACGAGCGAACTTGTTCCGATTTATTCAAACAGGTATCTTCTATGAATATGGCAATTTGACCCGGTAAGGATGACTCAGCAAATGGGCCAGCTTGCATTTGTCCAAATGTTACTCAGCCCCCGGACGGATTAAGGTACTTGAATTCGAAGAAGAAGCCGTCCGGCCTGCTGATGCCATAGACAGCCGACAGGCCGAAATACTTACGCACAGCGTCGAACTCAGGCAAAAGGCCGAAATTAAACAAATCCGAACCTCCCTGTGAGAACACTATATGTGGAAGCGACGATTTGGAGCTCGCCCCGATACCCAATGAGATGCTCGACTCCTCGCTTTTGCTCTTACTTTTGGCGCTTTCCTTCATCATCCGCCAGGTCAGTTCCCACGAGGCCGCATTGTCTTGCAAACCTGCCAGTCCCACAACCGAAGGGATGGCCGATTTGGCGGTAACGAACCACTTTGCCGAATTCACTGATGTAGCCTCAGTACTGCTCAGGGCACGGATGGCCCGCTCAACCCCTGATTCGACTCCTAAAATCAGATGAGTGTCGGTGACAGTAAACGCCACAGCAGGCATCTGCGGAACACTCGCTCCGGCAGGGCCTTGCCCTGTTAGAAGTCCGCCTTGGCAGTGTGTTAGTCGCCTTTCGCGACTTTCTTCTAATGGGGCTTGCATTGGTGTCCTTCCCGGACCGAAAAACGGCAGCCCCGGCAGGCTGACCAGATAAATCGTATGGCCCAAAAGTTCACGCCTCGCGTCCGGTTTATTCGCAGCCAAAAGTTTGCCGTGCAGCAGGGACAGAGATTTTTCGAGAGCTTTGCGGTTATTTACCGCCAAACAAATAAGTGATTCTGTTCCTGCGGAACTGACGGAGAACGGCTTATTTATACTTTGCGCGATTGCAATTTCTGAGCCTAAGTGGTCTATGATGTCACGTTTCAGCTCCACCCCTGGCTCGCCGTCCGGGCTGGCCGGCAGAAGCGGCATGTACATCACTGTCGCAGCCTGAGGTGAGAGATTCTTAAGGATATTGGCGAGCTCATCGTATGCTTTCTTAAGATTCAGATTAAGAAATGTCGCCGAGCAGGTCGATGCAGGGATAAATCGCGGAGCTCTGAGAGCTGCCGATTCGAGTTCGAGCATTTTGCAAATACCTTTTTTACCGCCGTCGATTTTCAGAAATGCTTTGCTGCTAAAGGCGCTGCCGGGCAGCCTGCTGACGCCGATTGACCAGCCGAAAAATGTAACGTTATCAAGCCCCAGATTGGCCACCATTGCCTTGGCTTGTCCGGTAGTATCTTCGACAACCATTGTTTTGATGATTTGTTTTATGTTGGCGTAAAAATCAATATCGTGATAGGGCCTGATTGCTCCTTTGGTGGCTGTGTAATCGGCGTCGCCGGCCAGCGTCGGGCTCGTTGCACCTTTGATGTGTGCTACAACGAATTTTAGAAGCTCGGGACCCTCTGACCCTATCAGGCAGTCGTCAATAAAGCAGTAACTGAGCTTTGAAGAATCCTCTTTCGTTATCGTTGTAATGATGACGCCGCGGTAATCTTCGCTTCCCTTATGCGAGCCGTTTTCAATAGCTTTTTTGACCGTTTTATCTACTGCTTCTTTTATTTTACCTATTGTTTCGCCCCACTCGGTTATGAGCAAAACCAGCGGTTCCTTCGCATTTTTTGACTCCTCGTTAAGTACTAAAGCAATGGCTACCCTGCCCTGCGGCAAGACATCCGCGTCGAAAATCGCCTTGGCAATCTCGTTGTCCGCTTCTCGGATTTTTTCGCCCAATTTTGTTTTGAGCTCTCCGACGAAAGCAGCCATTGCCGGGTCCTTGTAGAGCTTGTAAAAGTTGGTTTTCTCAAACTGTTCCTTCAACTGACCGAAATTCTCAACTTCCACCAGCAGCATTGTCTCAGGCCCAATGAGCTTAGCTGTCTCGGGCAGGACCCCTGCCTGGGCCTGAGCAAATGCGCCCACAGAAAAGTAGAAAGTAAGAAGTAAAAAGTAAAAAGTTCTTTTCATTTTTGCACCTCTTGGCGAAAGCTTTTACGAAATTATTTTGGCGAAGGGCTCTCTTTGAGGAACTTCGGCTTTTGCCTGTTGCGTCTTCGGTCCGGCTGAAGGTACTTATAACCGGTATTTGGATTGTCCTTGTCATATACGAAGGCGTCACGGTTTTCTACGAAATGCTTTACATAATCGACTGGTATGGCAAAGCCGAGTCCCCCGAAGAATATATATCCCATATTCGTAACGCCGATTACCTCCCCGGCCAGATTAAACAACGGCCCGCCGGAATTACCAGGATTGATGTCGGCATTAGTCTGGATATAGACAAGTCCCTCGAAGGCCCTGTTTCTGGTGCTGATGACACCGTCCGTCACGGTTCGCTCCAGACCCAGCGGATTGCCGATAGCGAAGACCTGTTCACCTACTGTGATACGTTCGGTATCACCCAGGTAAGCGAATGTAACTTTCGTGTCCCCCATGTCTTCGACTTTTAATAGCGCCAGGTCAACAAAAGGATTGATGGCTTCGATTTTGACTTTCTTGAACTTCTTTTTCTCAAATCCGTTCTTTGCCTTTTGGAACATAGTAACTTCGATCTTTGTTTCTTTTTCTATCACATGATAGTTGGTTATCAGGAATCCGTCTTCATTGAGAAAGAAGCCTGACCCCATCCCCGCAGGGCTCGAGACCTTCACAACCGCCTCAGAGAATGCGTCCACGCATTTCTCAATAGTGGTTTTTTTCAGGTCGGCGGTACGATATAGCTGACCGGCTGAGCCTCTGGCGGACTGCGACTCACCGCTCTCTGCATTCGGGTCGTTGACATCGACCTCGGCCGTGGGTTTCAGTTTATCGGCAGTGTATTCGTATTCGAGTATCTTTTCCTTTGGGATAGTCAGAACGTCCACCCCGATATCCACGTACAACACAGTTTCTTTTTCCGCAAGGATATCGCCCGTTAATCTTTGGCCTCCTTTAAGAACAATCGTATCAGCCGCGCAGACAGTGCTGATAAGCAAAACGAGCAAATAGGTTGACCATTCATTAACTTTACAGCCCAGCATAAATCACTCCCAGGCCAATGACCTTTTGTTATTTGATATTTGTCTGCAAAACATTCTATTGGCCGTTCATTAGGTTTATTGTAAGGCTTTTGCGTTTTTGATGCAAACAGCAAATTAGCGTCCCTGGCGAGCAGCGCGTTGGGCCTTAAATGACAGCAGCCGCCACCTCATATGCTCCGCCATCTCTTGATGCCCGCTGGATAACGCCAATTCCAACGCCTTTTCAGCAGTGGCTATAGCTTCGTCAAACCTGCCCGCAGCAGCATATACGGCTGCAATAGGCTCCAGCATTTGGGCTCGTTTGTAGTTGCTGATCGCACCGGCCTGTTCGGCCAGTCGCAGCATCTGGTTATATTCTGCAATGGCCTTATCAAACCGGCCCATCCTGTAAAGAATAAAGCCAATGTGGAAACGCGCTCGTGGGTTGTTTGGAGCGATATCTACTGCCCGTTGGGCAGATGACAAGGCTCCTTCCATGTCACCCTTGGCCTGCTTTGCATGAGCTGTAATCACCCAGGCCATCGCCGACTGAGGGTCAATTTGCAGCATTTCGTCGGCCAAATCAAGAGCCTTGTCGGTATCGCCGGACTCTGCCATTCCAATGCCGTCGGCATAAAGCAGCTCCTCCGCCTTTGTCTTGGCTTTGAGAAGAGCTGGATAGTCCGGTAAAACATTCAACCCTTCCTCACAGTACTTCAATCTGTCAAGGTTAACGCGGGCGTGTTCCGACTTAAGTAGAGAGCTTGAAGCCTCGTAAATCAACCGATAGTTTTCAAGCCACCTCTCTTTCTCGTCTTCACTGAAACCCGACCAGTCGATGTGCTCATAGATAGAATCGCGTCTAACGTTCATAACAAAATCGTTGAAGATTTGGCTCTCAGGCGCTGTGCTGTCTGTAGTGAACTCAACAAACGGCCAATAGTCACTATTTATCGAATACGCTCTGATAACTCTTCGCAAATCTTCCTGGTCTCCAATGTAACAGCTCAAAACATGAACACTGTTGTGGATATCTATTTCTGACAGGCTCTCACCTACACCTTCTTTGAGCAGTTCATTTTCTATATGCTTGGGTGAAAAATATTGCTGCTTTTCCGACCCGATTATCAGAACCAGCGGCGCCGGACGAGCACTCGGGTACCATATCGTAACATAGGGAAAAACTTCCATCAGCGTGCCGACTATACTTTTGAAGGCCGAACCGGGCATATGGTACATAGGAAGCCACGACATAATTATCCCGTTCTCATTTAAGCGCCCTTTCGCGCTTTCAAAATATTCTTTCGCGTAAAGAGAAGCGTTCTCAGCAAAATCCCTGGGGTGGATGGAATCATTGATAACCACGTCATAGTTGCTGTCGGTCAGGTGCAGATAGTTTTTGGCATCCATGAATATCATATTTACTTCTTCATCGAGCCTGTCTCCCAGGTTAATGTGCCTGAAAAACTTCATTGCAACATTCACTACTTCCGGAGCGATTTCCACACAGTCAATCTTTTCAAGCTTATGCTGCGCAAGACAAAGGGTGGTTTCTCCCGCCCCGAAACCAACCGATAATACTTCTTTCGCGTCGCTGTTCAGCAAAACGCCGAAATGGCCCAGCATCTTTTGGTCGCCACGCACCATATAACCTTCCCCTGCTATGGACTGGCCCGATGAATAAAGCTCTAATGCGCCGTTGGCCCAGTCTCTATGCAGCGAAACTGTGGTAGTGACCCCCTCTTCCACCCACAAGAGCTGCCCATCAGGAATAAGCGGGCTTATTCTAAGCAGGGTATTGAACAGGTTCGCAGGTGTTTTCACCGTTACTATTGTAAAAAAAACAGCCGCTCCCAAAACCGTCCACCGCCCGGCAACTTTTGAACCGCCGCCGAATAAATACCACATAACCCCGGCAATCCATACTCCAGTCAAACCAAGTACGGATATCGAAATCTGCACGCCCAACAATGGAATAAGGACAAACCCTGTCGCGATACCGCCTGCCACCGCGCCTATGGTATTTGCTGCGTACGCTGTTCCTGTGGACCGACCGACCTTGTGCATATGTTTTGCCCAGGCCTGCAAAGCTATCGGAAAACCTATCCCCATAATGACGCTGGGCACCAAAAACAGAAATACGCTGTGTACGAGCGGGTCAGTGGTAAAAGAAGAAACCGGAGCCCACGAATAAATCGTCCCCAGCACCTGCTGAACGTACGGCGAAAGTTTTGACGTCCAAAATACCAGCAGCGGAAGGTAAAAAACGCCGCACAACCCCAGCACCAACAGACTCAGCGCAAAGCCGGCAGCCGGAATCTTCAGACGTTTCGCCAGTCTGCTGCCGATGCCGGCTCCGATTACGTTGCCCACTAAGTAAACACTCAGAACCGCCGAGAACACATAAGTAAACCCGCCTACCAGATGAACGATGCTCCGCATCCAAAGCAGTTCATAGCCTATGCTTATCAAACCGCTCATGAAAAAGGCGGCGACCAGCAGATAGAATCTGCCGTCTGTTCTTTTCCCCGTGGCGGCTTCGCGGACTTTTGCCGCAGCGGGCTTAACCTGTCTCTCGTCTTTAACGCTGGAGAAGCGAGACAAAAACCATCCGCCAAATGCTACCAAAAGATTGAGAGCCGCCGCAGTGTACAACGACCCCATAACCCCAAGGGCCCGTATCAAAACAAACCCTGCTAAAAAGCAGCCAACCGCCGCCCCCAGAGTATTCAATGCGTACAGTCGGCCTACCAAATGACCGCATTCGGTCTCGAGTGACGTCACGAATCTGCCCAATAGCGGCAAAGTGCTCCCCATCAGCATAGACGGTACAAGTAATATACCGGTTGATATCACCACCTGCAAAATCAGCAGCACTATGTGACTTGGGTGATATGCCCGGTAGAACCAAATATAAACGCTATCCGCAAGCTTCAGCAAAAAAGGCAGTGACAGTGCCGACACAGTTACAAGTGTTTCCAACAGTGCGTATAGCCGCAGCCGCCTCTTGATGCGGTCGGAATATCGGCTCATAACCAGAGCGCCGAGTGCCAGCCCCCCCATAAATACCGATACCACGATGCTTGTTGCATAAACGGTATTGCCAAGCGTCAGCTTCAGCAGTCGTACCCACACAACCTCATCAATCAGAGAGCATGCTCCGGAAGCAAAATAAATCAGCATTATCCAGTTGACGCTCGCCCGCCTGCTCATAAGCGATTCGGCGCTCTTTGCGCACCACATATTAGATAATCGAAACATATTCATCCCCTACTGTGGACTTCTTATGTTTTCTGTTCTTCCGATATAAAAGCCAATCGGTAACAATATCGTAGAACTTATCCGCTTTTCACGCAAACAGAAAACAACTTTGACCCGACAACAACCGCCTGACACCTTTGCCCAGGCCATTTAGCACAACAAACAAAAGGGCCGCAAGCCCCGATTTATCG
>Ga0209979_1001276_pt1 | contig 28313 bp, 21 predicted proteins | sample AnhtaG_FD_183114 | JGI IMG/M metagenome (GOLD analysis project Ga0209979, IMG submission 183114) | Deep subsurface microbial communities from Anholt, Denmark to uncover new lineages of life (NeLLi) - Anholt_01485 metaG (SPAdes) (version 2) | ecosystem: Environmental > Aquatic > Marine > Oceanic...
TAAGGGTCGCCATCCGGGTCATAGACCTTGCCTGGATTAACAGGAACTTCGATGGGTTCGGTGGCGCTTGAAGTTGCATCGGGGAACTTATCCATCTCATTAGTAGGTGTAGTTACCGGAACCGGCAATTCGCTCAACTGGTTGTCAACCATCATGGCAATCACTGCTGTCTGGACATTGGCGAACTCAGTGGCTGATGCCTCCTCCTCACCGGCGCCGATGAACCGTCCCACATTGGGGATGACCACCGCTGCCAGTACACCAAGGATAGCCACCACAATCAGCAGCTCAATCAAGGTAAACCCCTTCTCCCCCCTTTTAGGTAGTCTCATTTTCTTTACCTCCTTCTCACCTCACCCCATTTTATTGAGGTAAATATGCCACAGATTAATCATACCCGGTGCTCGCTTGGATTACCGTTCCCAGCGCATCAACAGTATAGGTGCCCTTCGTTTCGCGCGTGGCAAGATAGTTGACCAGGTCGACTGGCCCATCGCCACCATTTATGTCATGCTGGTAGAGTAAATATCCTACCAGGTCACCGCCCGCATCATAGTTATAAGGGTCGCCATCCGGGTCATAGACCTTGCCTGGATTAACAGGAACTTCGATGGGTTCGGTGGCGCTTGAAGTTGCATCGGGGAACTTATCCATCTCATTAGTAGGTGTAGTTACTGGAACCGGCAATTCGCTTAACTCGTTATCGGTCATCATGGCAATCACTGCTGTCTGGACATTGGCAAACTCAGTGGCTGCCGCCTCCTCCTCGCCGGCGCCGATGAACCGTCCCACATTGGGGATGACCACGGCTGCCAGCACACCGAGAATGGCAACCACAATCAGCAGCTCAATCAGGGTAAAGCCCTTCTCTCCTCTCTTTGATAGTCTCATTTTCTAGCCTCCTTTCCTCTATATTTTTGCTCCCTCCCCTAAAAAGAGAAAGCCAGCCCTTTCTATTTAAGGCTACATATAACAATATAAGGCATGGCGCTACTGCTGACAATCCTGAAAACGGACGATTTTAAAAGCTAATCTAGTCTTTTTGGGTGATGGGGGTTTGCTTCGATAAGCCCCTTTTTAAGGGCATAAGCCGCAGCCTGGGTTCGATTTGCCAAGTGCAGTTTGCCCATAATATGGCGTATGTGGGTTCTTACCGTGTTCTCGGAGATAAACAGGGAATCGCTGATCTGCTTATTGTTTACTCCTTGAGCTACCAGCTGTAGCACCTCTACCTCTCGTGAGGTCAAGTCAGTATCAGCTTCGATGGATTCCCTAATCAGCCCCTGGAACTTGAACTCGGTGAGCAGCTTGGTTGCCATAAGGGGTGAAATTATCGCTCCGCCCCGGGCAACATAAAGGATGGCGTGAATCAACTCATCTGGCTCGGTATTTTTAAGAATATAACCCCGGGCACCAAATTTGATGGCATCAAAGAGGTCAGACTCCATTTCAGAGACGGTCAGGACAAGGATATTAACCTGAGGCATCTCTACTTGAAGGGCTTGAATGGCATCTAATCCACTGCAACGCGGCATATTGAGGTCCATCAGAATCACATCAGGGGCGAGTTCCTTAGCCTTTTTTATTGCCTCCAGTCCGTCTGCCCCCTCTCCTACCACCTCCAGACTCTCCTCGTTGGCCAGTATATCGGTGATACCACGGCGGAACAAGGTATGGTCGTCTACCACCAGTACTTTAACGTGGTCCATTTCGTCATCTCCTTTGGTTTATGAGGTTACGTGGAAAGGCCCATATTTATATTTATAGGGAGGCTTCATGCTAGCCAGGATTTGTTCACACTCTGATTGAGATAACTCCGGGGCTTCAATCCAGATAGCTATTTCCTTATCGGGGAATGACTTTTGCTCACAATCTCTAATGCTCTGGATTAGGAGCCGCAGTTCCTCCTTAGTTAGCTGTTGGCTCTCGAGGCTAAGTTTAATCTTCACTTTCTATCCTCCATTACCAGGCAGCTCACTGTTCTAGAAATACCAGCGATGGGATGAATTTTAGCGGCGCTATCATCTGTGCAATAGCTAGCTTCATAGCTCACCCCCTAGTGTTTCAACCGAATCCAGACTTCTATAGCCCCGATAATCACCGCAGCAATAACACAGATAACTATCGCCCACACATTCATAATAACCCCCTTTTCTCTTCCGGTAGCAGGTGATTAACCACGAGGGTCAGTGAATTTTATCCAGTCCTAGGGGACCGACATCCCCCTTCTTCTCAATCACTCGCCCCCAGTCAATTGGCATTTGGGCCTGGCAATCTACACAACGAAGATACCACCGCCCTTCCTCATCCTGACACCTAATCATTCGTCCTCCACATTGCGGACACCTCATGAAATGTTCACTCCTTCGCCCTAGCGACACTTTTTAGGATAGTGAGGATTCTAATAACGGTGCGTTGCACCTCAACCGGCTCTTCGGCCAATACTCTGGCCACATAAGGGTCCAATCCCCTATAAAGACCAGGCTCGCCAGTTTCAGTGGAAGACTCAGGGGGCAGGTAGCCAGCAATGGTCATGAGCAGGCTCTCATTAAGATCCAAAGGCTTGGCAATTTTACGCAGGATATGGCCTGAGGGGAAACGCTCTCCCCGCTCTACACGAGCAATGTGTGATGCCGATATCCCCGATTTAGCTGCCAGCTCACGTAGTGTCAGCTCTAGCCTAAGCCTTTGCTGCTTGAGGGTTTTACCGAATTCATTACCTGCCATCGTCATTTTGGCTGGACCCCCTTCGACGCTCAATTAAATCCTCAATCATAGTAATAAGGTCTTCATCGAGTTCGGGATATTTTTGGCGAGCATAGTCACGGAACTCAGGCCACTTATTAGAACTTTTCACTGGCTGGCCCTCTGCGTCAACATAGAACAGGTCATCAAGGTTATATTCGGGGAAAGCTTTTGTTGCCCCAATAATGAACCCTTGGTTGATGCCACGCGTACCTTGTTTCACCCGGTAAATTTGGCTTCTCGATATTCCTATAGCCCGGGCTAACTCAAGTAAGTTCTTGTGGTTCCCCTTATATAACTCAAAAACCTTTGTGTTGAGTGTCATATTACTCGTACCCGACTTGGGTCACCGTTCCCGAAGCATCAACAGTGTAGGTGCCTTTGCTGTATCGCTGTAAGGTATAATTGACCAACGGTCCGGGTGAACCACCCCCAGTCATATCATGACCATAGAGTAAGTATCCGCGGATGTCCTCGGCAGCATAGGGCCTACCCTCAGGGTCAGTGGTCTTACCTCCGGGATTCGCGTTCCAATCTGACGTAGCATCGGGGAAGGCACCCATATCGCTAGTGGCTACGGTTACTGGATTGGGCAATGTGCTCAACTGGTTATCAACCATCAGGGCAATCACCGCTGTCTGAACGTTGGCGAACTCAGTTTCTGCCGCCTCCTCCTCACCGGCGCCGATAAACCGCACCACATTGGGGATGGCCACCGCTACCAGCACACCAAGGATGGCAACCACAATCAAGAGCTCAATCAGGGTAAAGCCCCTCTCACTTACCCTGCTTCCTTCCATTGTCTTCACCCTCAATAACAACCTATTGTCAGATGGCTAAGCGGCTCTCCTTCTTCTAACAAAGAAGAAAACACCCAATCCAACTACTATCACACCACCTATGATTCCACCAATTAGAGGCCAGTTAATCCCCGGTGGCTTTACTGGTAATAACACGGTAAAGCTACCACTCAGGCCATCCACATCCACGGTGTAGTCACCAGGGTCCTCTCTGGTTACACTAAAACTAACCTCTTGGCTCTCACCGGCGGCAACGGTTACCGTCTCCTCGGCTTCTTTAACACCGTCTATCTTCAGGACTACGGTATAGCTCCCCGACTCACCACCAGTATTGGCTACCAACACAGTGATGGTTACCGTCTCACCCGGCTCAACCTCTAGCCGGGGGCTAACAGAAAGATAGGATACTGAGAAGGCAGCCGGTTCTGGCGGAACTACCACCGGTGCCACAGTAAAACTACCACTCAATCCGTCCACAGTTACACTATAGCTGGCAGCATCCTCTTTGGTTACACTAAAACTAACCTCCTGGCTGTCACCGGCGGCAATAGTTACCGTCTTTTCCGCTTCCTTGACCCCATCTATCTTGAGGACTACGGTATAGCTCCCCGACTCACCGCCGGTATTGGCCACCGACACAGCGATGGTTACCGTCTCAGCGGGTTCAACCTCTGCCGGTTGAATAGAGAGACTTGATACCGAGAAGGCAGCCGGTGGTGGCGGCGTCACAACGCCAATGATGGCAAAGGTGGTGAAGTGTGCCGCCGAAGCGGTAATGGTGTGGGTTACCGGGTCAACTACGGATGGAAGTTCTACCCATTCACCAGCCTCCTCATCATAGTAGGCTAGAACTAAATCCCTTTCGGCTACCCCCTCAGGCAGAGCCTCGGGGTCATAGCTCCAGGTTAGGGTTATCGGCGGGTCAAAGGTAGCTCCATCAGGGCCGAAGTCATAAGCTAGCCCGATAATATGGGCATCCTCAGGGGGGTTAGGTGGGCTGACATCAATAGCTGTCGTCAGGGTAGAAAGTGGCTCACCCTCTATATCTAGGGCAATGGTGCCCTCGGGGATGGTCATGGTAAGATTCCCATCCTCAGAGGTGGCTTCTATTGTCTCCAGTATTTCACCCTCATCGCTAATACGGAAGCTTGCCTCAATGCCGAAGAGGTTGGTGTCTATATAATAACGGGGAGGTGCAGGTGGCGCAGCTATAGTAACTGATAAGGGAAGCTCGGTAACTTCGCCACTATGCCATTCAGCCGTCTGCCCGGTAGAGACATCATTTACATAGAAGGTTATGGGGGCTCCCTCTTCAATATCGCCCTGTACCACCAGCTTGGGGTCTAAACCGCCCGGCCCACCATACTTACCAGCCTCGGTAACTGTTATTGGATTGCCCGCAATACCAGTCTTAACCCCTGTGCCTATAGCCTCAACAATAGTCCCAATCGGTGCCGGGTTATTTTTTATCTCAACTGCTCCGTAGAAGGCGTGAGGCAAAGCAGGAACATCTGCCAAGGCTGGGATGGTAGAAAAGCCAACTAATAACAAGCCGACTAACAAAGACACTATTCTTTTCAATTAAAATTGCCTCCCGACAGGGCAAGGGGGATTAACCCCCTCGCCCTACTTTTTCAGTTGTTCCCGCTATTCTATTGGGGTGGTGCTGAAGCCATACAAAGTATCAGCATTTTCCATAACCACCCAGTAACCCTTGAAAGGAATCAAGTCTTTTATTTCCCCGCCAAGGGCATAAGCCCATCCCAGCTGGTTATGCGCTGGGCTGACCACTATGGTATAGCCTCTAAGACCACCTGCAGTTTCGGCAATGCTGATTAGAGCCTGATCCAGTGGCGTGTCCGGAAAAGCACCCTCTTCTAAAGCTGGAGCAGGACCAATCAGGTTAAGCCCCGGCTGAAGCTCTCGACTTGGCAACTCTGAAAGCTCTTGAGACAGGATAAACTCAGCCGTAGCCGAAGCACCCGAGCTTACCTTCACGTAGATTCCATATAATGGTAAAAGCTCGTAGCCGTTTGTAAGCAGAACCCATTGTTCATTCACGGCATCCCAGCTATAAGAGACCTCTATGTTGCCCACGTCAGTACCGAATATTAGCCCCAGAGCATCGCTGTCAGCATCGAGCAGGATGGGCGTGGATAGCAGGTTCCAGTCAGCAGACAGGGTGACGGTGGTAATCGGTGGTAACGCAAACACGAGAACCGGGTCGGCAACGTCCATGGTAATCTCTATAGTGATAGCATCGATTACCGTGACTTCTAGTAAGGTCCAGGTGCCATCAACTACCTTGTAAACCCTTATATCACTGGCGTTGGAGATATCAGTGAATACCAGGGTGAAGCTTCCTGTTCCTGTCGGCTCCACTAGATAGGCCTCTTGAGGGTTCATACCCGCCGGCATTTCGGTGACATCGAGTTCTTCTACGGGTTCAATAGTAACGATGACACTTTCTACACCCGGGTCCACTTCGGTTATACTAACGTTTTCGGGAGCACTAAACACTACGAAGTTAGCCACAATGGTCTTATCGGAGTCCATAGTTATTGTAGTTGAGGCGGCATGGACATCGTCTATGGTGGCCGTATCGCCGCTCCAGTTGACAAAGGCATAGCTGGCGTCAGCCACCGCTACAAGGTTTACCACAGTGTCAGCATCATAAGTAGAAGTCGCCTCAACGGGTGAGGTCACTGTGCCACCAGTGGTGCTGCTCACGATAAGCTGATATTGAACAAGAGTAGTGAAGCTCCACACCTTAGCCAAGGCCAGGGGGTTATCGTCCAGGTCGTCTACTGCCCCGACCGGGATAGTTACCGTATAAGCGGTCTCATAGGCAAAGTCGGCGTGGGCGATGGTCAGGATGGCGCCATCAATGCTGGCACTAACCCCGGTCGCCCCGCTGATGGTAATATCACCAAAATAAGTCCCTGCCTGGATGTCCTCGTCAAAGGTAGCGCTGACCACGACGTCTATTGCCACATCGGTGGCAGCATCTAAAGGTAAGGTGCTCAACACCGTTGGTGGCGTGGGAGCAGTTACCGTTATCAGGTCCACAGCTACCATCATGTCGCTGTCCGCATCGGCCTCGGTAACTCTGAGGGCTACGGTATGAGTGTCCTCAGTCAGATAGGTATTGTCCGGGTGCTGGACGGTTGACTCCACGTTGAAGCCCAACCCCTCATCGTAGCTGAAGTCCCACGCCCAGGAGGTTATGCCGTCGTGCGAGGTAGAGGTATCGGTGAAGGTGACATCCAGTGGGGACTCTCCAGAGATGGGCAAAGCAGTAAAGCTGGCCACCGGGCCGACATCAGCAACCACGATATAGTCAGCCTTGACCTCGTCGTCAGTGCCGTCATTAGTGGTTACCGTCAGGGTCACCGTATAGCTACCCTCCTGAATGTACTCATGAGTTGGGCTCGCCTCGGTGCTGGTTCCCTCGTCGCCGAAGTCCCAGGACCAGGTGGGGTTGTTTGTCATGTTCTCCGAGGCATCGGTGAAGACGACAGTGAGCGGCTCATCGCCGCTTAGCGGGCTAGCGCTAAACCCGGCCACTGGCGGTGGTATCAGCTCAAAGTTGGCGGTAACGGTTGCAGCTTCGCCCGGCATGGTGAAGGTGGTTTCCTCGGCATCTGCATCCAGGAATATGCCCGCTGTTGCTGTCCAGTTAACAAACTGGTAGAGCGCTGCGGCCTCTGCTTTTATGCTGACTGAAGCACCTTCTGCGTAAGGAGAAGCGTTGGTTACATCAGTCGCCGTTCCGCCCTCGACAGGCTCTGCTGCCATGGTGAGGGCGTAGGTAACACCAGGCATTATCAGGTCCAACTCGGTAGTGCCACCTGACTCCCAGAGATAGCTATCCGGGTACTCATCTGCCTCGACATCGTAAAGCGTGGCTTGTACTCCGTCGATATAAAACACAATGGGGTCATCGGCAGAAGCTCCTTCTATCTCTGGCGTACCAGGGTCATCACCAGGTATGCTGAACTCGTTAGGGTTCCATCCGTAGTTACCATCGGCATCCACATATGTGGTGTATACCAAGCCAGCTACTTCGGCGGTAATTTCAATCCCTTGGGCAACAGGCTCGCCTTCACTGGTGGTAACATTACCATAGAAGTAGTGTCCCGGTGGCACTACAGCCAATGCCGGACTAGCTGGAACCAAAACTAGACTTAGAACCAGGAGGAGCCCGAGGGCTCCTCCTAGTATCCTTCTGGCTTTCGGCTTCTTCAATTTACTCAAAATTCTCATAGCTTACCTCCACTAGGGATATATCGTCCCGTTAGCACTTACAGCCAGCCAGTAGCCATGGCCTGGTACGAAATTCCCACCTGAGAGGACCAGTTCATAAACCTCATTAGTGGCGTCATAGCTGTAAATTACCTCGATAGTAGCCGTTACAACTCCACCTAGGTACTGTGCTACAGGAATGAGGTTAACCGATTTGACGCCAATCAGGTTCCAGCCTTCATATACCTGATAGGTAGGTGGGACATTTGGTGGTGCAGGCAGCTCCAGACCACTGATGGTAAGGGTGTCGCCAGCAGTCATGTTAACCCAATAGCCCTGGCCAGCGCTCATCAGAGTATTCTGCAGAATCGCTGGGGGATCCCACTTTTTCTCCACTAGTAGACCATTCTCGTATACGAAGGTGTCGACCCAGTCAACTGTCTCCGCAGTTATCAGACCGGCCAGCACATCGGTAATGGCCGAGCTAGTAGGGATAATCGGCAGGGAAATCAGGTTCCAGCCAGTAACAAGGCTAATGCTAGCAGAGGTAGCCGGAGCAGCTGGCATGGTATATGGCGCAGCGAGCCAGGGACGGTAGTCAACATTGTCGCTAACCGCGTCACCCGAGGCAGTATTGTTAGTAGTAACATGGTAAGGTCCGCTGTCATCACCCCACCAGTTGTTCTCGGCGTTGATGACCACAGCTGGATCGAGATCGTTGTCTATGCCTAGACCAAGGTTGCCGGTGATGTTGTTGTTGTTGATGGTATTACCCGTGCCCCACACGACGTTCGAGTCGATTAGGATGCCGGCAATTCCGTTATCGGTTATGGTGTTCCCGGTGATGGTAAGGTTGGTGACAATAGTACCATCCCCGTCATCCTCCACATGTATACCATAGTTTGTGTTCCTGGAGAGGATATTGCCTTCAATCAGGTTATTGTCGTGTGTCCCGGCCTCAGGATTGAACACTATACCGCGCGAGACGATATCAGTGAGAGTGTTTCCAGTGATAACGTTATCGCTAGAAGTGGTTGAAATGTTGATGGTGCCACCCGAGTTGCCCGATACCGTGTTGCCCTCACCCTCGAGGTAGATAGTGGCGTTGACAACTGTATTGCCCGATATGGTTGTGTTAGTTGCAGCAATTCTGGATCCTATGCCCACTGCCTCTGTTCCCACGAGGGTAATGGTGTTGTCTTGTACAATTGCATCGCCGCCCTCTATCGAGATACCCATCCTGTTGCCGTCAGTCTTAATGGAGAAGCCATCCACCTTTACATCATCGCCAGTGATGCTGATGGCAACCACATCAGTGGTTGTCGTATCAATGATGGTCTCCAAGGCAGTGCCGGTTGACTGAAGGGTCAAGCCGTCAGCCGCGATGGTCAGCGTGCTAGTGGGTGCATAAGTCCCCGGTAGCACATTCACCGTGCCGGCAGCTCCAGCTGCGGTAATGCCTGCGGCTATGGTTTCGAACGGCAAGGTCTCAGTACCAGGATTGTTATCATTGCCGGTATCGTCGACCCACACCTCAATCCCCGCGGCAGTCAATGTAACAGTCGTGGTGACATCAGTCAAAGTTCCCGAGGCCACCAATACGGTTGCGGTACCGGTAGTAGTCGAGGTCAGGGTAGCGGTAGCCACACCACTGACGAAGTTCGCGCTGACACCGGAAAGGGTGCCCAGGCTCGTCGCAAAAGTAACACTGGCAGTGTAGTTGGTGTCGACATTGTCAAATGCGTCATAGGCCGTGGCGGTGATGGTTGAACTGACGACTCCATCGGCGGCAATAGACGTTGGCACAGACGCGACTGTCAGCGTACTTGCTGCCGCCGGGTTGACGGTGACAGTTGCTGGTGCTGACAGAAGGGTGCCGGCCGATTCGGTTGCCGTGATGGTCTGTGCGCCAGCCACAGCACCAACGGTCTTCAGGATGAAATCAGCCTTAAGGAATGTCCAGGTCCCCAACACTAAGGCGTGATCAGCGGGAAGCCCAGTACCTGCAGTTGCAGTTCCGTCGGAAGATGTCCAGTGGACGGTTTGTGTATCGCCAGTCGCAACATTACCGCTAGCATCATAGGCCGTTACGATAACATCAGTGCTAAAGGCCACGCCGGCGGTAACAGCAGCCGGTGCTCCGGTGATGGTAAGGTAGTCTGCTGCACCTGGGTTTACGGTGATTGCCTCACTTGTTCCCGTTACACTGATCTCACTGTCAGTGGCGGTAATCGTTTTCCCGGTTTCGACTACATTGAGTACAAACTCAGTGAGTGAAGTCCCTACACCATCAGTGAAGGTAATCACTGCGAAAGCAGGGATGGTCTTGGGGGCCGATGCCGTTGAGGAAAAGTCGATCAGGTGGGCACCGGTGTATCCCGTCACGTCGGCCCCGGCGCCCGCAGCTTCCGCTCTTGCAGTTACCGTGACAGAAAAAGCCGTTCCAGCGGTTTGGGTACCCGCACCTTGTGTTACCACCAGGAAGGATACCGGAGCCGAAACGATCTCAACAGCAACGGAGCCTGAATCGATAGTAGCCACTCCAGACTTTGTCCTGACGGTGACCCCTGGATCATAGGTTGCCGCCGCAGCGTTCACTATGCCGCTCAAGCTGATGGCTACTGCCCCCGCAGCAAGGTGCGCAGGCGCGGTCACACTGTAGGTAACCACCTGGCCGCTAACGCCTATCGTCCCCGCTCCAATTCCAGTAACTGTTCCCAGCGTGGCACCGGAGACATCAAACCCGGCGGCAAACTCAATTTCTACCGAGTCTATGACATAAGGAGTCACTGTGGTAAAGCCTACGGGGTAGGTCGTTATTGCCCCCGCCATGTCATTGACTGGTGTGGCACTTACATCTCCTATAGTAGCCGCGCTCACCGGCACTGTCATTACCATACACAGGCTAAGCGCCAGCACCACGGCGATGGCCACCCGCCCCATTGATCTAAATTTATGTTTCATAATAGTATATAATCCTCCTAAAAATTGATTTAATCCGATGATTAACCTTTAGCCTTCTCACATAGACATCACCTCCCTTATTAGGTTTTCCTTGATAATCTGAGTCTTATTACAGCTATCATTAAATCCAGGTAGCCCTTCCAGCACTGAGGCTCGTAGTAGCATTTGCGAGGGTATTTAGTCGCCTGAGAGTAGTGTTTACATTTCTCCCCCGGGCAGAACTTCACCGCTTACCTCCTTCTTGCAAATGGCTTAGACTCATGTTAAAATAATAAAGATACCCTAACTCAATCACTCCATTTTCTCCGGAAGAGACCTGTTGCCGCAGGTCTTTTCTATTTTCCTCGACTTCTTTGCTCCAGTCGTGCCTCCTCCTTTACCTTTTTCCATAAATCAATCAACTCTTGAATCACACCATCATAAGTCTGCCCCGGATGCTTAATTGAATCTAAGCCATTCTTAGTTCGCTGCAATATAGCAATGGTTGCCCGTCTGGATTCGTTTGTAACCACTTTGACCTCTGCCAAAATACATGACACCCCATGTGTCTGCGATATCATACACAATTATCTACCACACCATATAATTTTATAGCATAATATAGAGATTTGTCAACCCCCTTTTGCTAAAATATTTACTGACATAGACAAAATGGCTTAGGGGGTTGGCCTTAATTTATCACAAAGGCTGAAAATATTAGTTCTTTTGGGTCTTGTCTCTTACTTCTGCAATTACTAAGCTTGACTTGCGATGTTCCTTCTCGTTTCTTCCACCATAAGGGCATAGATTGGGGAACCCTATTTGTCGAATAAAGAGCTAGGTGACTTCCTACTCCAGCGGTGTAAGGAGCTGCGGCTATCCCTCCGCAGTCTGTCGATGAATGCTGGGCTTAGCCCATCGACGGTTCACGGCATCATCAATAGAAAATACCAGCCGACCATATTTTCGCTGAATCGGCTGGCAGACTACCTTCGTGTAAAAAGACAATACCTGTGGCAGCTAGCAGGTCTACTCGAGGATATGGACTACGATGCCAAAACTACATTTGGTGACCCCCAGCTGAAGTTTCATTTTGCCCGGGTTGATAAGCTACCTGAAGCAGCCAGAAGTTTGATAATTAGCATTATTCAAGTGATAATAACCTACCTTGAGAGCGGCGGACGAGTCCTCCACGAGGGACGAACATTCAGTTTGTCAGCCGATAACACGGGGTTGATGTGTCCCTTCAAGCTGGTTTCTTGCGACGAGGGCTACTGCCAGAAGTGTCAAACGTTCCATGACTGGAGGCTGGGAGAGGGACATGATTGAAATCCACTTAAAGCCCGCCTTGAGATTGTAGAATAGGGCTTGGAGGTTTCCCCTTTTTAGCCTCCAGCTTTGCCGAGGTAGAGCAGTGGAAGCTCGGGTGGTTCATAATCACCAGGTCGGGGGTTCAAATCCCCCGGCCCCTTTTTTGCGCCTAAACCCCTGAGGCACCACACAAATCCACTAACCACTCGCGAAAAGTGCCTAGATTTTGACTACAGAGCGTCTGTTATTGGAAGTAGAGGCTCCGACTACGAGAACCAGCCCGGAGCCCCTTTTTCGTGTCGTGACTGCACAATCTAAGCTTTTGTTCTGCTTAGAGAAGAATCAGGATTGACCGCATACCCCTATCCAAAGAGGTTTAGCTCTATAGCTACAAAATCAGGGATTCTGGAAAGGCTACATCCCTATTCATTACTGCCCTGTCAACAGTTTGGCGGCGGATGACTGGCCGAACAAGACTGTATCACAACTGGATAGGGTCGTTATTTGCCTTTCTTGCGCTTGATGGTTTCGACTACAGTAGTTGAAGGTCTGCGCTTTGCTTCTTTTACGGGGATAAACCTTCCGGTTTTGGCATCCCTTCCTATTTTTTTATTCGCCACCTTTTTGGACACCATATCTCTTTGCCCTCCTACAATCCCATCGGTTCCCGAACTGAGACTATACTAATTAGTTCTCATGCGGTCAACTCTCACCCCTCCACGCCCAACAATAATACTATTTTTCTGCTCTGTCAATGCACTAGACAAAAGACGAATTTAGCTGAGTTGAGTTACTATGTGAAGACTATTTGATGACACAATCCGCTATAAAGTGCAGTGAGCCATGGCTATGATGCAGATTGTGGCAGAACTTTTTACAAGGGACTCTGCTCTTGGGCAGGGCAGACTGTTCTACATAGCTGGTGATTCGACTATTCTTCTTTCTGCCTCAGTCAGTCCGTACAGGTCATAGACCAGAGTATCTATTTTCTTGTCCGTCTGTTCAATTTGCTTCTGAATGTCGTGCCACTCATCCAGCCCCTTTTGGGCTTTTTGAAGTTTCTTATTCAACTCCAGCATCTTGTTGGTCAGAGTCACTAATGTATTTTCTTGTAATTCGTTAGTCGCAACGACAATAGGAAATTTATCTAGGTCAATATTCTTCAGTTGGGGCGTGGCGTCACGGTTAGTGACTGCGAAATTTCTGTAGTAGACGTTAATGAGTCTTGAATTTAGAACAGCAAGTATAAAGAGAAGCGTATTACGACCAGTTCCGTAAACAAAATAGAGAGATTGTTCTGGGTAGGTGCCACTATCGTCGAATGTAGCGATGATGTCACTCCCTGTTTTCCGAATCAAGATTTTTTCTTTCGTACCGAGTTTGTCTTCGTCCCGTGTCCTACCGGACAAATTCTCATCTTTGAAGTCAAACCAAAAGAACCCCCTATTATCGTATCGACCTATGTTTTCTCCTTTTATCACTTTGATTTGTGCAGGACTTATTCGCTTTTTGTGCAATAATTCAGACTTGGCTCCGCAGCCAGAAGTAGATTTGGCAATCGCACTTAGATTTTTTACGTCTTTGTTGCTTGCTATTTTGTGGAAGATTTCCGCCAGTTTACTCTCGACAAAGAAAAGCGAATGGTCAGAAGATGATGAGAAGGTTCTCTGCAATATTTTTGTAACTTTCTGACTAGGATAATCAATAATCTCAATATTGTTATCTTTTGGCTTCGCTTTCCTTATAACGAGAATCATGGTGTCAGCAATTACTCCAGGAAAAGGATACCTAAACAGGAGACGCTCAACTGTGAAATTTTGCAAGATGTGTTCACGAAGTTTTGTAAATTGCTGATTCGTGGCAAGCCTATCTGGAACAATGAAGCTAAATAGGCCACCGTCTTTGAGCAATCCCAATGCGCGCCAAATGAAAACTTCGTAGAGATTGGGAGCATACGTGCTACTGTGAAAGGTATCAGATAGGTACTGTAATTCTTGCTGAGATAAATCTAGGCTTTTGTGTTTACCACTTAGTGAAACCCACGGTGGATTGCCAATCACCACATCAAAACCGCCGTTGGGCATAATGTTTGGGAATTTGTCTTCCCAGTTAAAGGGCTCCTTATCCTTCCAGTTCTTGCCAAAATAATTCTTAAGTTCTTCCTCGGTGCCGGAAATTAGCGAATTTCCACGTTGAATGTTATTCTCCAGCATTTCCAATTCACCGCGTTCTGTCAAGGTACGAAGCAAGAGGTTTAGGCGGGCGATTTCAACCGCTTGTTTATCCAGGTCAACGCCAAATATGTTGGACAGAAGAACTTGCAGGCGTTCACGCTGGTCAAGTTCTACGACTGGTTTGCTGCGCACGCCAGCATGGTAGTTCAGTAGTTCGTCAAATGCTCGAATAAGGAAAGACCCCGAACCACAAGCAGGGTCGAGGATTTTCATATTCAGGATTTCATTATGGGTGTGGTCTTTTAGGAAGTGGCCCACGGTTTCCTTGACGATATAATTAGTTACAAAGGTGGGCGTATAGTAGATGCCCTGTTCTTTGCGGTGTTTCTTGGTAACTTCTTGCTGTTCCTCAAAATCCTTCTTTCTTAAGGAAGTAACATAACCCAGATATTGCTCATAAACCGAACCGAGCACATCCGGTTCCATGATAGAAAAGTCATAATTGGCTATACTGCCGGGCACCTTGTATAGCCCGTTAATTATGTCCTCTACTGTTGCACTCTCTATAGAGATGCTATCAGTGAGGTGTGGCTCGAATAAGTCGCTATCATAAGGATCGGCGAAGTAACGGAAAACTTGCTGCAGCTTTTCAATAAGCTCTCCCTTGCAACCACCGGTTCTCCATTCATTTAGCGTCGCTCTGAGTTTATTGTTCTCTATCTTCCTGTCTTCACAGTTGCGGATAAAGATAAGACGGTTAAAGAAACGTTGTATTACCTCATTAATCTCACTGTGGGTTAGCTGTTTATTGTAATGATGTATCTGCTTGAACAAAGCATCTCGCCACTGTTTCAGTTGTTGGAATAGCCTATCCTCAATCCTTTGTTTTCCCGGCAGATGCCCGTATCTTACTCCCCATTCTGCTATTACGTTGGCTTCAAATGATTCTCTGGACAGTAGCCAAAGGTCGTCAAACCTTTCCACGTAATTCGCGGCCTGCAAATTCAGACAGAGTTTGTTGGTTTGGGCCACATACACGTGTGTCGATTCAAAGTTGGACAGAATTGCCCAAGTAACTCCCTTATTGTAGGCATACTCTACTGCCTGTTGAATGTATTCTTCTTTGTTCAAGTTCTCTTTGAGTGCTTTGGCCTCCAGGTAGAACTGGGATATTCCATTGAGCTTGAAGGCATAATCTACGCGCCCTTTGGAGGCTCTTTCTTCTTCGGAAACCTCTTTTTTATCATAGACGGACCAGCCCAACTCTGCGAACAGCAACTCAATGAAGTTGCGACGCGTGTTGGCTTCGTTATAAGACTTAATCTCTTTTTCGTCGAGTCTCTTATACTTCTCGACCAGTTCCGTGATTTTCTTTTCGGCTTCTTCTTTTATCATTGATTAGTTAGCCGACTCCTTATTGTCCTCTCCCAACCGTCTGGCTGGGTTACACACTGCTATCAAACACCATCTTTCAGGGGTTATTATAACATGATAACTCAGGGTGCTGTTAGCCGCGGTGGTAACAAATCGTCATTTCGTGCAATGAGATCTGAAACACTGCTAACATTTTGACGAAGACACCTTAAACCTAAGTCAAGGAGTTATTTACCAAATTGCTCATCAAGTACTCGTACGTACCTCTTGGCGGATACATATGTTTGCAGGAACAAGTCATTGACTAGTAACATAAGAAGGGATAATATAGGCACTAGCGATCATAGCTGCCTCCAGAGGCATAAATGCACATACTAGGAGGCTGAAATGCAATGTCTGGCATTAAATGACCCGATGCTGCTTGCTAGTCTAATACGAGATTTAGATGGCATGACTATGAGCGAGAATAGACTTGCCTTTCGATGTATAGGTCCTTCGATTGATGACCCTGGGAGGCAGAGGTTGTGGATCATACCAAAAGATGCTAATGCAGGTGCAAATCCGCCTCTTTGGATTAGGCGCAATCAAACTCTCTTTCAACGAGAATTTACGCGACAGGTTGTGCACTGTAATGTTGTCTTTCCAGGTAGTCTCCCCGGCAGTGTTCAGCATCACTATATAATGCTTATACCCGAAAATGATCAACCTTCCGGTGTCCCGTCTAGGCGTAGGCGGAATGTGATCAGGAGAGAGTTAAGATGCCTCTCTTCCTCTACTCATTTGTGGGTCGACCGACTCCGACTTCATAACATTGCGGGTGATGTTAACAAAGAAGCGAGAGAGAATCTAATAACTCGACTTGCGACACAATACTGGAATGAGGATAAAGAGCACGTATATATGCCACCGTCATTATATGGAGTCAAAGGAGGATCAAGCGAAAGTGTTAAAGTAAGAGATCTCTTATTGGAAAAGAATAGGCCTACCTGTTCAGAGCGTGGATTGTCCGTCTTGTACGGTCCCGGTGGCATTGGAAAAACATTCTTCTTGCATCGTTTAGTAAACAAGATGGGTATGCAAGCTAAGTCTGATATACTAGCAAGCATCCCCGTATTTGTTGACCCTCCCGCACTACTTCACAAGCAAGCTTTAGAGAATTGGCTTGCCCAGCACCACTTTAGCAAACTTACCCTCGAACAAATAACAATACTAATAAAGTATGGCTTCATTGTTCCTCTGCTAGATGCTTTGGACGAGGTCGTCAAGGGTGAGGCACGTCAAGGTAGTCAACAATTCCTACAGCATATTGTGGAGCTCACTTTATTGAAAGAAGCACAGGGTCGTGGTGTGCTGGCCTGCCGCGACTATTATCTAAACTCAGATCGTCTTGTACCAGATGCTGTAAGAATATCAAAAGACTGTTGTGCAGCCGAGTTGAGCTTCGGCCTGTTCAACAGGAGAGACAGACGAAGTTTCCTACAAGTAAGGGCTGAGCTAGAGCCAAGTCATGCTAGTAGATGGGCCACAGCATTGGAAACACAGGCGTCCGAAATACTGGGGCAAGAATCAAGTCAAGCGGTCGAGGAGTTGATCGGTCACCCCGTAGTTCTAGATACTCTAGCAAGTTATATCAAATCTCTACCTTCAGACCAACGCGTTACTCTTGCTGATGACTTCAAAATAACATCCCCTGATATATTCGGGCAGATTATTGACCAGTTGCTCCAACGCGAACGAGATAAACTGATTACACACTGGCAACATTCGTTTAAGAACGATCTCAAACTGGGTTGGTCTGACCCCTTCGAGCCAATGAAACAGCGACAAGTTTTACAACATCTAACATTTCTAGCCGCAAAAGATGGAGCTACAAATATAGAAGTAAAAGCGTCAGAAAATGATATATATAGAACTCTGAAGCATGGCGTCTTCATGTTCACAGAAGGTATCAGACAAGCAACAAACAAACGCGAAGCGTTAAAGCAAATCATTAGGGATGTAATGGGAACTCCTGAAGTAGCTGAAACAATCTCCAACAGTGAGAGAGATTCTATAATCGATCAAGCACTTGAGCACTTAGCTGAAGCCTATGCTAGCCACATCCTAGCAAACACCGAACCTGACCTACCAGACGATCTGATATTTTCTTTTAGACACAGAACCTATTTCGATTATTTTCTATCAGAAGGAGTAATAACCCATCTTCTAAAAGCAATTAGAATTAGAAAGCCTGAACTCTTTATTCAATGGTGCCAGACACACCGAATTTTTGATACATTTGGCACCTGTTTAGATTTTCTTCTATGGGATGCACGAGTAATCAGACAAGGTACAGAACGACTTCAGGAGTTTATGGAAAACGCTCAGGAGGATGACGATATCTTAGCCGGATACCTCATTTCCCTAGCGCTATCACTCTTCTTACGGCGTGGTCAACATTTGGAAGGAATACCAATAGAAGGGCTATCATTTGATCCTCTCCCTAAGTGGGATCTCCTAATAATGAGAGAAATGTTAGCCCCTACGATCACAGGTCTACAAGTAAAGTCATGCAGCTTCCCTAAATTGACTATAGATGGTATTGATTTCCGAGATTTAGTGGTAGACTCCTGTGATTTCGAGACGCTGCGCTTATTATCGTGTAATTGTTCTCAATGTAATATCATAGACACAGAGTGCAAAGAGTTGCGATTAGGCGGCGCCACAACTTTTCTACGAAGTAAAATCGAATTAGATGATTGTACCGTCACAATTGAAGAAGGTGCCAATATCGAATTCCATGAATGTGGAACGAGCCCACAGCTCTTGGACAGCCTGAAGCAATACGAATCAGTAGGGGCAAACATAACTTTAGACAAAGTTACTCCTATTCAACCTCCAGCCGCACGATTTGTCCCAATGAGCAATGGCCGCCGCTTCGTCAACAAGATTATGTCATTGGCTCGTAGAGGAGGCCGCGAGCAGTTCACAATATACCAATATAAGCTTCGTGATTGTACGCCAGGTTCAGATGAAGAGTTCTCAGCTGTCATTAAATGCCTACAAGACCACGGCTGTATTATGATGCAAAGGACTTGGGTAGCTTTGACCCAAGAAGCAACTGAACACATGTATCGATTAAGACCAAGTGAGCAACCAAGCTTTGAAACTCATAAGGATTTCTGGGACCCAATTATCAAAGAACTTGACAAGCTTCTAGGTCAATGACAGTATGCAGGAAAATAATATGGGAAAGACTGGATACAATAGACTCTGTAGAATGTTAAAGGATGACCAATTGATTCAACAACATAGTCAGAAATAGTCAATCCTTGTCATTTCAGAACAGAGCCTCAATTGACCGTATATGGCACTTAACAAGAATGTTGATATTTATACCACAAAATAATAAGAATCAGGGTGTCGGTTGACCTAGTGTCTCGACACCCTGATTCTTATTAAAACTCCTCTATTGGGTCGGCTTGCTAGCTTTGGTAGGCCGTACACTTCAAAATCAAGAACTTTCTCAGCCTATTTCGTAGTTACTATATAACTAAGAAAAGTCCCTTTTTTCGTATGCATAGTTTGTCTAATGCGTCCCAAAGGTGTAGAAAGCACACCTGACTGTGGATCAGATTTAGTTTTTTAGGCTTAAAAAGAGTTCAGGACAAATAAAATCATTCTGAAGCTAAAACACCTGTTTGCACAGGCACTTCCTGCTAAAAAATTAAATAATTTATGAAGGAAATTGTAGTAAAAGAGACAGCTTTAGCGGCTGTCCCTTGTTTTGTGACTCTTGGAATTTAGTCGCTATTATTCATAGTTCTATGGGAGTCTTCTGGATACTGAATTGACTTGGATTGAAAGTTCTAACCTTATGGACAACAGACTCGTTATGTTTACGCATATTGAACCATCTATCACGCCAATGATTCACTAGCTTGTCAAGTGGTAAATTTCGGTATGCTGGAATTTGTGATTTTCCATTCAAGAACGATTTCCAGTTTAGAGCCAAACACACAGCAAACAGTCCTCTTGAGAATGAGTGCTTGAGTATCACATCGGAATCCAAACCAATCGCATCACAAGCCGACCTAATTACTCTCATACGCCAATTAGGTCCATCTCCGAATCTGTTTGATATGTTACATCCGCTCTCTTCTGCTAATCGTAACATAGCGTAAAAGGTTTCATTAGTGATGTGGAGAGAACCATATCCAGACGTTTTGCCGATTGGTTTGTAAATTAGGGATTTCCCATATTTTAGACGATTATATTGAGAACTATTTTGCCCATACAAACTGGAGGTTATTATCAACACCATATCCGAAGCTTCACGATTCCTAATAATAGTCCTAGAATTAGCATATTTATTCCTATAGATAGTTCTCAACTCGTTCGAAGCCAAAGCATAGGAAACTAACTTTCCACCAAGTAGATAATTATACGGTGGCAAAGCTCCTATAACGTATGCATCCATCATATATACAATTCTGTTTGTCCTAGTTGTCTTATCCCAACCGATCCACTTGTCTCTATCGGGGATATGTATAATACTGCTTCCAATAGCAGCAATCCCAATAATAGGACTGCCTGTTATTCCGTCATCCCTAATGAGTAGTCTCATTCTTCTTCCAACGTAATCCGACGATGGGGAACTCCAATAATACCTAAATATCCTAAAAAGGTCGTGTTGAGCTTGAGTTTTACACTCTTCTATCCTTGGGCATATTTCAGATTCTAATACTTTAGTTCCTGATGATAGATTGGTTCGAGCTAGGTCTATATGCTTTTTAATCCAAGATTTATTCTTCTCTATCATTTCATTTCTTGAATAAGCCATTGCCGCTTTGATAATTTCCTTTTCGTAACTCTTTGGGGGTATAAGTTCAAGAGACATTTTAGAATTAGGCTTAATACGCCAGCCCAACCTTAGCAAGTCACGAACAAGTAACAGAGTAACACGTTCCTCTATCAGTATTTTTTCTTCGATGGTTGGAAATTGGTGCACAAGAAAATCAGGTTCATCCGATGTAACAGCCAAAATATTCTTGTTCCCGTTTGTTGGTACAGTTAATGTAGTCATTTATATACTTTATCTCCAACAAGCTTCTCAAATTCAAGAACCCGAACAGGAACTGCAAATGCACGGTCAGATGTCACCATATATAGATTACCCGGTATCGTTTCTGTCTGAATGAATGATGACACCACACCATCATAATGAATGCTGGATTTAATGAGAGCCCTAATATCATCAGAATTACCCATATAAAAGGCAAAGAAGTTTTCCGCCTGTGTCCTAATCTCTTCAGAAATTGCTGAGGGCCTTTGGGTTATGGCAACCATACCCAGCCCAAATTTCCTACCTTCCTTAGCACATCGTACGAAGGGGTTTGCTTCCGATTTCACTAGCTCATCAGATAGTACGTTCTGAGCCTCTTCAACAAAGATGACCGTTTCTATAACTGCATCTGGTTTATCACTAGTGAATTCTTGTTTGTTATGCTCAAACAGTTTCCTGACTAAAATAGTTGAGATTATGCTAGCTTCACGACTATCTTTGAGAGAGAAGTCTACTATCACAGTCTTACCTTGCTTTAGATACTTGAATATATCTTCAATCATGGTGGAACTGCTACTGTGTAGACCTTTATTCTCATCAATTAGTGGACGAAGCCTTTTACGGATAGCACCAATAGTACCACTGGCACTTGTATCAGCTCGTCTGAAGAAATCTGGGAATTGTTGGTGAAGTAGTTGTGGGTCACTTACATATCTATCAATATTATTTATAAAGTCTTCTACTCCTTCATCATCTAGGTAGTGAAGGAAGTTTTCCATGACAGAAGAGAAACCTGTTCCAAAATTGAGAATATCACCAATTGTCATGTGACGCCGCATATTCAGAAGAACGTTACCACCTTGTATAAAGTGTCCTTTGTAATAATCATCAATTTTCTTATCAGTATATACAACTATATTGTCACGTATTTTCTGTTCGTCAATATTCCCAAGCCCCAGCGTTTTTTGCCCCTTTAGGAAATATTCGCCATTTAAGTCAAAGATTAATTTCCCATATCTTGTATCCCCGATAATGTGATAAAGCAGCACTTTTACAAGATTAGTTTTCCCGAATCCAGATTGAGCAAAGACCATAGTTCTTTTTTCTCGCAGCCTCTGCACGTCAAACAGAATGTCACCCTTATCCTTGTGGATGTCTTCTCCTATGCATAGTTGCCCAATAGGTGCTCCACTAGAGTCTGGTTTATTTATGATTGCATCAACCTCTCTTTTACTTAGATGCCTTGCATGATATGAGACTACTGGAAGCTTCCGAACTGCCGTTGTGAACTCGAGTTTTTGCCCAGAGTCTGTATATGTTCCGAGCATTCGAACTCTGTAGGTATAGCTAAACATCTTTTGCTTATCACGATCTGAAAGTTCTCGTTCAGCTATTCTTGCGTAGTGAACTGCTACTAGTGTTTTATCTTGGGATCGAAATATCGGGTCTTCATCATATATTTCTGCTTCAACTCTAGTAAGAAATTTTCTTCCGTCTTCATTCTTTGGCGTGAGTACAATGAAATCGCCTTTGTTCGGACTTGCTTTTGCATCCTCATATGATGAGTATATTAGTAGAGCATCTTCTGTAGTTTTTTGTCCGTAGAGGACACCGAAATCTGTTCGTTCTGCCATTTTCTACCTCCTTTAAAAACGGGAGTGAATATCAAGAAACATATTCTCTATGTCAACATGATCCATATATTGGGTCGAGTACATAGAGTACTTTACACGGTTAATGACCTCTTCCTTGAAGTCAGATTTCAATGTTACAAAATTGTGTGCTTCGACAAGCGGATACGGGTAACCAAGGATGTAATGTTCTTGTGTTAAACGAGTTAAATTGTAAAAAAGTGATTTTAGTTTATCCATGTTCCGAGTTAGATTGCCTTGACTAATTCCTGGAATTGAATCGAAAATGTTGACATCCGCAAGAACCCAATCGTAGTTTTGTAGTTTTTCAACATAATCAAGTCTTACTGCAAAAAATAGCCCTGTACCACGCCCGCCTGTGATAGCTTTGCGTATAAACATATTGCTTGATCTTGCTTGGTAAGCATTTAGTAAAACGGCATCTGGGACTTCAAACCAACAACAAAGCTTCTGTTGTTTGGGGTCTTTTTGGTTAAAAGGATATTGCGGCTTTAATCTATCTTGAAGGTAACTGTCTATCTGCTTGAAAGTATACGTCAGTTCTATTTTTATCGGTGAATTCTTGGTAATTCCCACTAGAATAACTTGCTTCTCATTACTCAGGAAATCACCAAGTTTAACAAGGTATTCCTGCTTGATATTGAGAGACCTTAAAGTACCATCTTTCAGAATGAAATCACCCTTCTTTGTCTCATTTCTGCATGCAATTTCGTAAATGAGAGACCATTCAAGAATCTCCTGGCAGAAGGCTAGTAGAGTCGAAATTGTGGAACAAATTAAGTCACGGTTGTATGGAAATATCTCTTCTGGAGTTGCTTGTAAAAAGTGTAAGAAGTTAACGACAGGTGTAATAGTCAGTAATTCATCATATATTGCATACAAATGTTCCTCGCAGGTAATTAGTATGTTTTGCGGAGTGTAGGATTGTCCCAAAATTACCAGATCATCGTGGTCATTCATACGAATATGCTGCCCCGCACGAAAGCAGACATAACCACCTCTATATAGTCCGATAGACACGCCATTATAAAAAGTGTGGCTACTACTGCTCCCGTCAACAGCATAGAAGTTCATATCCGTTTTATCTATTTGCTCAAATGGTATGATCTCGAATATCTGTGGAGTCTCAGGATTAGATGTACTTCCAATTACGGGGATCCCGTATTGCTTATTATTTCTCTGATTTATATGTTGCGCAATTGAGTCAATGGCACTTTGAGGAATTCTATCTTCCATATTCCAAAGCCTATTTGTGATACTAAACCCATTTACATAAATTTCTAGTTGAATATATTATACACCAATGTTAAACGAGAGCGATAACTCTCCTTTTCATTGACATTTATCTCCTTCAGAACTACCATTTACCTACAAGTGACGCTCATCTCTTAATTAAGTTGTTAAATGTTTAAAGAAAGTAGGTAGGAGGGGGATAATAAACGCCTTTGAAGATATAATAGCACAGTATTTAGAGACGGAAGGGTATTGGATCAAACAGTCAGTTAAAGTTGAACTATCTAAAGAAGATAAAAACAAAGACAAAATCCAAAAAGTTATTGATTATAATGAGGACGATTGCAGAGCAACGATGCTTGTAAAAGATTGGCGGGAAAGGAATTTATCAACTTAGGAAAATGGCTTCAACGGTAGAGGAACCTTATTCAGCAAGAATAATAAATGAAGGCTGTATCCAATGTCTACATCCCAACTACCATATAGGGTGAAAATTCAACTCTGGCGCAAAGCTGCTGGGCGCTGCCAATATGAAGGTTGCAATAAGCCTCTGTGGATAGACTCACTTACTAGAACTGAGTTTAATACGGCTTATATTGCTCATATTATTGCTGATGAACCCGGTGGACCTCGAGGTGACATCAAACTTTCGGAAAAATTGAAAGCGGATATTTCAAATCTCATGCTGATGTGTGATGAACATCATAGATTGATCGACCGAGAGGATATAGAGGGACATCCTGTTGAAAGGTTACGTGAGATGAAACGTAATCACGAAGATAGAATCGAACTCGTGACGTCTTTGGCAGTAAACAAACGAAGTCATGACCTGCCCCCATAAAGGATACCACTTCTTAAGTTAGTGTTACCGGAATTTGAGCCTCACCCCAAAACCGTACAGGCTAGAAGTAGACTATAGCCATAGTCTTTTAACGGTCTCTTAAGTATTATAAAAATGTTCCTTTTTTATGTCATAGTGTCACGCTTAGGCTTCAGGCGTGAAAATCAGCGCACCTTTTTTCATCTACACCGTAGTACTAGTATGAGCCATTTCTCGAACTACACAGATCGTCAAAATGTTAAGCTACTGCTATATCAAGACAGAACACTGCGAGGGAGTTCATGGGACTTAATAAGATTGTGGTATAATTTCATGGTTTACTATGTTTAGCTAGGAGTAACGTTGTCGCACGGTGAATCAATCAGGCTATTAGTTGAACGGTTGCAGTTTATAATTATTGATGAGGCTAGATGTAAATCTCCTTGGCTGCTGAGTCCTTTGAGAGATCTAACAGAGCATGAAAGAATCGGGCACATGTGTGCCAGGCATATTGGCTTGTCGTTGGCAGACCTTCGACGAAGGTTGATTGCCGAGTCGCTGCTAGAAGCGTCATGTTTTTGGTCAATCAACGCTGCAAGAGCCGCCGTTTCTTTCCTAACTATGGACAAGCTGAGCGAGATAATACACTGGATTCAAAGTGCTGATGCTAGGGTAGTCTTGGAGGGAGCAGTGCCAGCGGCAAGTTCAATAGGATATATCGTTACCGAAAATGGCATGATCCAGTCTAACCGGGCGAGAATGGTTCTGCAGAGACTACCAAGTAGTGAGGTGTTTGGTATAGTAACCGCGTTTCCGATCCGTTGAAATTGGGGGTTGATTATGAGATATCCAGTGTTAGAAAAGTTCTTCAAAGCATATGTCAGTGTAAAAGCGATGACGAGTTCCGCAGAATTATTGAATGAATTTGTGACTGAGGAAAAAGCCGATGTGGTACTAGCATTGCAGCAAGAGTTGAGGGCTTTGCTGAGTAGTGGGTCGGAAGGTGACATCGTGGAACTGTTCCGGTCGTCGGGAAACATAAAAGTAGCAGTTGAGGACATGCAGCTATACAGAAAGAAGTTGACCGAGATGTACAAGAATATTCAAGCGAAGTTTCCCGGCGCGGACAAGAGTAAGTTATACGATGTTTTCATAAGCTATTCCAGCATTGATCGAGAAAAGGCAACTCAACTTGCATTTGATTTAATACACAGGGGATACCGGGTCTGGTTTGATAAATGGGAAATTCTAGCAGGTCAGTCCATTGTCGACGAGGTATTCAGCGGAATTTTGGAGTCCGAGTTTCTTATTGTCATATTGAGTAAGGACTCATGCAAATCAAAGTGGGTTCAAGAAGAATTGGCAACTGGAAAGCTGGCTGAAATCGAAAGAAGAAGAACGTCAGTCATACCTGTATTATTGGAACCGTGCGACATACCAGCACCCTTGAAAAGCAAACTGTATGCGGATTTCACTAAATCTTGGGTCGATGGTCTGCGTGTCTTGACCACTTCAATAGATATGCACAGAATGGGGCTAGACCAAGTCTCAAAAATAGGCCCAAGTATGGATGAGGAGACGTTTTCCAATTTGAAGGAACTGGAAAGATACATTAATTCAGAAATCGGACCAGCTGGATTCAAAGAAGACACCGCTTACAAAGAGATCCTTATGGGACCTCCTGATGACCTTGGTGTAGTAGTCGATAAGACCAAGTTGAATGAAATTGTGGATGGCGCACGAGTACGCCTATTACGTTGGGGCGGTAGCGGATTTCCATATGAAACTAACTATCCAGGTGTGAGTAAAATACCCTTTCAAAACGGAGTCCGCTATGTTGACACGCAGGCATGGCCGCACGATGAAAGCTCATTTTATTTCTGGCAGATTGATGATAATCTTCGTTTCTCGCACGTAAGCTATATCGAAGAGGACCAGACGATTGATACTGATAGAAAGAAGCGGTTTGCTGGAACCCTGGGCTACGAATGGATACTAATGGATATCGTAAGACCCATAATATTTGCACATAACCTGTTGAATTCCCAAAAACAAGTTGGTTCAATAGGAATGTTATTCATATGGAACGGTTTGGCAAATCGTAGACTCGCCGCATTAAGCCACTCACGTGTGGGATTTCGGAATAGATATATCTGCCAGCAAAACGAATGGAGATATGAAGCGACAGTAAGGTTAGATTCTGACTTACTGGAAGAAACAAGAAAAGCTTCTATCGATTTATTTTGGCTATTTGGGTGGGAGCTAAAGGATTTATCAACGATTGACAAAGACTTAACAACGTTAATTAATGGGACGATGCTGTAATAAAGCGCAGACAAAAAGTCTGCGAAGGCCTGTAGGAGTTGATCTAGAAGAATAAACCAATGCTATTAGTAGATACCACCCCAATCATCGGAAGTGTCGTTAGCTCACATCACGGGATTTTACATTTCATCTTTTTGTGCAACGAAGCAGAAATCATTCGTAAGGTGACCCGCAATTGATGTATAAAAAGGGTCCGCTAAGTATCACGCCTGAAGGTCAAGCGTGGAACTGTGAGACAAAAAAGGAACGATTTTAAAACATTTCAAGGCCACCAGGAGACTATGTCAATAATCTGTAATCAATACATAGTTGTCGACTAGCATATACACAGACACCACCCCGGACTTAAAATCGAATGCGGATGAGCGTTAGCTAACGCAGGTATTAACCTTACTTGAGTTAGCATACTTGTTAGCTAACGAATGTGCTAACCGCTTTGAATGGAAACTAGCATTATCTAATATCCAGCCTTAGTTGAGTATTAATACAGTAATCGGGGTTATGCTCGCCCTTCCTGAATATCCTAGTACCGCATTTAGGGCATCTTACCCAGGTCGCCGGATATCCTTTCTTCATCGTGACCTTAATGGCTTGCATTTCAGCGGATTAGAAGGTTCTGGGAAGAAGCAGGTTGCAGCTAATTCGATGCATCAAAAAGACAATCCATATAGTCTTTTCGCCTTTATACCGTTCTAACCGGTTTTATCGACTGAATGTAATTCGCTATACGACGATATAGGCGCCTCAGATCCAATTTAAGGACCTCCGCTCGTCTTATAAGGCCTCTGATACCTGATACTGATGCAAGCCAATAATATCCAGATATACGGTAGTATTCGTATCTCAGGAGATTGATGGGATGCCGTAGCCTTTTTGTTTCGTAGCATCCAAAAGACAACATTATTAGTCTTTTAGAATCTTATTATTGGAAAAGATACTTGCCAGTACATTATCTAGTGCAAAATAGGCGACACTCTAAACCTAAGTTAGGGTGTTAGTTCTGCTATCTTAAATAAATCCTTCTAGATTAGATATTCAACAAAAAGTCAGATTGGTGAATTTCAAGAAATAGCTAATTTGTGGGTAATCCCCTGGGGGCGGATAAATTGAAAAATAACTCTTTTGTTTGATTTCAGCATAAGCCAAAAGGGGCTTTAGTTTGTTATATCGGAGGAAGCAATTGCATCCTCTACCCCTCCCCCCATGGGGGAGAAATAGTTTTTGAACCAAAATGAAAAAGCCCCAAAGAGGAGCTTTAACCTTCCCCGGAGTTGGTCGCGGGGGACAGGCTAGCGAAATGTGGAATCTTAGACCACTTGTAACAAGAGTGTACGATGGAGATTTTGGGATGGACTAAAAGCTGAGCTTAAAGGAGAATTATAGAAGGCCTTTTTCCTTTTTGGAAGAAATTGATGTGGAACCCAGAAAAATATTTACGCAGACGCTGTGGGCCGTTGAGTGTGATGTGGGTCAGGCTTCCACTCGATTCGAGCTTTCGTTCTTTACAGAGGCGCTCTATTTTTGAAGCCGAATAAGCTTACTGTAGGTCTTTGTTCGAGAAGGGCTCGACAAGGCCAGCACGCACCGCTTTCACGGCTGCCTGGGTTCGATCCGAGACGCCTAGCTTTGACAAGATAGTCTGCACAT
>Ga0209979_1001278_pt1 | contig 28301 bp, 23 predicted proteins | sample AnhtaG_FD_183114 | JGI IMG/M metagenome (GOLD analysis project Ga0209979, IMG submission 183114) | Deep subsurface microbial communities from Anholt, Denmark to uncover new lineages of life (NeLLi) - Anholt_01485 metaG (SPAdes) (version 2) | ecosystem: Environmental > Aquatic > Marine > Oceanic...
GGCCTTGATTGCTTTGGAGCAGTCAAATACGTGGAAAAGCTACTGGGATGTACGAAAACGGGCTGCATAGCCCTGCCAGAATATCTGGTCGCACCCCTTCTTTGTTATTGCTTGTTTTCGCGTTGACTTCCTCAACTGGATAGGTATTTGTGCGACCGACAAAAAACAAATACACAATCAATAGGCAAACAAAACAGATTAACACTCCTGCAATCACCTTGACTTTCCAGCTCATCACATTACCTTTCAACTAAGTTACTTTTAATAAAACTACAGCCTTGATGTCATTTGTTGCCGATGTAACAAAGACAAACATCACGGGGGTGCGAAACACGAGCTACGAATTTGGCTCGACACCAATCGAAGCAACGAAGATATCACCCGTGTATCGAGCTGCGCTTCCGGCCACAAAGCCCTTTTTGACTGCAACGAAAGTTACAGTATAGCTCGCCCTGATAGCTGCACCGAGCGGCTGACCGTTATCGCAATCCAGCCCTGACGGAATATCCACCGCCAGAATGGGACAATTACAGGCATTTATAGCTTCTATCAACTGCTTATACTCATCACTCAACTGCCCGCTTAAGCCCGTCCCAAATAGGCCGTCAACCACCATATCAGCATCGGCGGCGAAAGTTTTAACCTGGGCGGGCACATCGCCATCACTTAGATTTAACTGTTCGATCGGCCGGCCTAATCGCACTAAAATATCGAGGTTTATCTTCGCGTCGCCTTTGACCTTCTCGCGGTTACCACATATCACCACCACAACTTCAAAACCGCTATTTGAGAGGTGCCTGGCAATTACATACCCATCGCCACCGTTGTTTCCAGTACCGCAGAATATACAGACCTTTGGGCCGGCAATGTCTTTTAATTTGTCTTTAATCAGCTCGGCACAACTGCGCCCGGCGTTTTCCATCAGGACCACACCCGGTACGCCCAGCGTATTTATTGCCCAGGAATCAACCGCACGAATCTCGTCTTTTGTCATCAAAACACATTTTTTATCCGGCGAATACTTTTCCATAATGACCTATTTTACATTCTAAACTTACAACTTCAACTGTGCTAAATCGTGATGCTCCATTTTTGCAAGGTAACGTTTGAAATTGGCTTTGTTTTGGGTTTGTTTTTTTGGGGCCGGAAGGCGGTTTTATTTTCATAATCCTCTATAACATATAAGTTTGCGTTCATTTTTACCCTCTGGGAAATTGGGTTTGAATTGGGTTTGTTTTTTCGGACTGCGAAAGTGTCGTTTTTCCTATAATCCTTTGTTATAAGTGAGTTTACAATAATTTTGGCTTTTCGGAAATTGGGTTTGATTGGGTTTGAATTGGGTTTGTTTTCACCAAGTGTCCAATTGGATTTATTTTCATAAGCCATTTGTAAAAATATACTTACGTTCATTTGACTTTTTTGGGAATTGGGTTTGTTTTGCATAAAAAGTAGCTGATTTGTAGAGGGTTCTCGACAGATGTAGAGGACAATTGGCAGAAGACGGTTGGCGAGTATTGCGTATCGCGTATTGCGTATTGCATAGATCGTAGCCCAAGGTTGCATCTGGTAGTCTGAAATCCGAAATCCTAAGCCCTAAATCCTAAACAAATCCAAATTACACAAAATTAAATGTTCAAAACCTTGTCTGGCTTGACAGATAATGCTTTTTGGCGTGTATCTGCTGATACGAAAACGTGCGGTTCTCCGCTATATCTATCGCCTGCTGGCGGTTAATGTTTGCCTTATGGCTAACATACGCGTATTATAACATATTATCAAACAATAGTCAAAAGAAAACGGCTAAAAATGCACTTTTTTTTGGCCGCCTTTTTTCCTATTGAAATCGGAACTCTATCCCCTATAATCTCCCTAAAGCATGCAGAATTAACTGCTTTGGCGGGAATTGAGGTTTGCCCTTGACGTATCAGAGAATTTTGGGTAGTGTACGGTTTGGGTAGTGTACGGTTTAAAAGAAGGAAAAAATAGGTGGCTGTCCCTAGTTTTCCTTGGGTAGTGTACGGTTTGGGTAGTGTACGGTTTAAAAGAAGGAAAAAATAGGTGGCTGTCCCTAGTTTTCCTAGTTTTCCAAAAGAAGGAAAAAATAGGTGACTGTCCCTAGTTTCCCTCTAGTTTCCCTAGTTTTCAATAGTCAAAAGAAAACGGCTAAAAATGCACTTTTTTTTGGCCGCCTTTTTTCCTATTGAAATCGGAACTCTATCCCCTATAATCTCCCTAAAGCATGCAGAATTAACTGCTTTGGCGGGAATTGAGGTTTGCCCTTGACGTATCAGAGAATTTTGGGTAGTGTACGGTTTGGGTAGTGTACGGTTTAAAAGAAGGAAAAAATAGGTGACTGTCCCGAATGGCATGAAGATAAGGCATAGCACCCCCACCGAAACGGCGTTTTCTGCCTCGAAAACGCATGGTCTTCGGCAGACGAGTCGCTTAACTTCATGGCATTCGTGACTGTCCCTAGTTTTACTAGTTTTAAGGTTTGACGTATCAGAGAATTTTGGGTAGTGTACGGTTTGGGTAGTGTACGGTTTAAAAGAAGGAAAAAATAGGTGACTGTCCCGAATGGCATGAAGATAAGGCATAGCACCCCCACCGAAACGGCGTTTTCTGCCTCGAAAACGCATGGTCTTCGGCAGACGAGTCGCTTAACTTCATGGCATTCGTGACTGTCCCTAGTTTTATGCTCCATCAGAATACAAAACAAGGAAGAACCTTGCCTTTTCGTTTGAAAATACGTAGAATCCACAATATGAACGAGGCCGAAAACAAACGGATTGTTGATTATCTGGGAGATTTGGAAATTCTACCCGACAAGGCGTGTGCATTATGAACAAGAGACAGATGATTGTTTTATGGGCGGGGATAGCAGCAGTTGTGCTGATATGTTTGTTTCCTCCTACCAGGTGGAGCGGGGGTGACTGGCGGAGTTCGAGGAAAATGACCGATACAGGAAGACTCGTTGGCTACTTAGTGGCTGTTAGCGTAGTAACAGGTGGTTTGATTTACACTCTCAGAGAGAAGGAGGAAAAAACAAGAAGTCCAGAGTCAAAACAGAATAAGTCGGAAGACGCTTGATGATTATTTTGGATGTTAGTGCTGCCGGAGGCCAGCATGAGCATCATACAGTAGATATACGCAGACGCAAAGCGTCGGAGTGATAAAATTAGTGCGAACCGAAGGTAGAAATAAGTTTTTCCCATCCACTTCATTCGATTCGCTCATTCAGTGGCTGCTACCTGTCGCATATTTAGGCCATTTTTTTCTTGAAAATCTGACATATGTTTTATATATTTTTTTAGCGATTATGCGGACAATGAAACGACTGCGAATTCTTATACGGGAACCATATAATCAGTAGTTAGGCATTAAAAATGGTAGTAACGAAAAGATCAAAATTATCCTTATGCCAATTCTTGGATTTATTTACCCAAGATGTAGTACAGGTGCTATTGGATAAGTATGATATTACCTGCTGGGAGTTAAGCCAGACAGGACTTGGTGAGGCATTTTCTGGCGCTGATCACAGTTCTATTGGATCCCTGATAGATGAAATCGTAAGAACAAATGGTGATTTAAGGAACAGGGTGTCCCCAAGATATCGATTTGATGAGCGATGGAGTGATTTCAAAAAGTGCCTGTTACTTGATGGTTATAAAGTAGAAGGAAATCAAGTAATTCGAATCGAACCTTTCATTGAAGCAAATGAACCTGTTGAAGATGATTTAACCAAAGAATTACGGCTGGCACGTTTAGCTTCTAGCCTGGATATAATAAAGCATATCAGATTGTCTGCGGAATCATTCAGGAAATTAACTCCTGATTATAATGGGTGTCTTTCTCATTCTCGTATTGCTCTTGAAACTCTCGTGAGAGAAATAGCCGCAAATAAAGGATACAGCATTAGAAATAAAAATAAGGCATGGGGAGAGTCTCTGGCCTATTTGATAGAGTCCAGCTTTATCAGCCGAAAGGAAGAAGGTTCTATTGCATCTATATACACATTCATAAGTGACGGTTCTCATATTCCAGTTGGCTTTACTGAAGAAGAATTTGCAAGGTTTGGGAGAAATTTAGTCACATCTGTTTGCTATTTTATTGTTAAGAAATTCAATGGCTAACAAAACCTAGCAACCGCATGGGCTAAAGCCCATCCTACCTTTTCTATTGATTAGTGATTATCGATTATTTAGAATATACCTCTAATATGCAAATATTACTGGTTTATTAGGGACAGTCACCGTTTTTGGGGACTGTCCCTAGCCACTAATAGGTGGCTGTCCCTAGTTTAACGTTGTGAATTATGCGCTCAAGGTAAATTTATTGGTCTTCTGCTCAATTGTTCTGATTAAATCCTGAATTGTGTCGACTTCCTGCTCTTCAAAATATGCCTCTCCGCACTGTTGGCATACCCAGGCAGGGACATTGTCAATTGTTACGTGGCAACCATTTCTGTCAATATGCAATGGTGCTGTTGCCTGTTTCATGATTGCCTGACAGTGAATACATTTCATTTTTTTGCCCTCACTTTATAATCTTTAGACCACTGGTTAGGGTCTGGAATATATGCGGTAATAATCGCAAGAAATTCATCCTTGGGAGAACAAACAATATGTATCGGTCGTCCGTTATACCCTTTTCCAAGAACCAGACAACTGTGTCCCCGTGAATCCTCAGGATAATCTTCGATGATTTGGCCGTTTTGTATGGCGGAACGCACTTCGGCTGTTGTTATCATACGGACAGGTCGAGACATTTGCCGAATAGCATGGGGCAGATAAAGGTATTTTTTCTTCCCCGCCAGCCTAACTAAATCTAAGATTTCTTTCCTTTTATTCATAGCTAATGGTAAACCAATCGTTATTTGGACTAATTATACCACATCAGATTTTACAGTTCAACAATCCGCTTGATTTTGGTGGGCTACAAGCCCACCCTACGTTCTTCTCCATAATCAAGCATTATATATTATGCTGTTAAAGTGTCAATTGACATAATGCAAAGAGGTAATTAGAATATCCATCCAATATGCAAATATTATTGACAAATGATGATGGTATTTTTGCCCCGGGCTTAGCTGCAATTTATAAAGAGCTGGTCAAAATGGGGGATGTAACGGTCGTTGCACCGGCTGAGAGCCGCTCAGGCGCCAGTCACAGCATTACATTCTCCCGGCCATTGGTGTGCAATAAAGTTGACATTAACGGTCAATTCACCGGTTTTAGCATCCAGGGCTCCCCCGCCGATTGCGTTAAGCTGGCAGTTATGCAATTACACGAAGGCCCTATAGATTTACTTGTCGCCGGTATAAACAACGGGGCAAATGCAGGTATAAATGTCTATTACTCCGGCACCGTTGCCGCTGCGATGGAGGGCGCATTCTTAAAAATTCCAGCCGTCGCAATGAGCCTTGCCGCCGAGGAGCAAATGGATTTCGAAAAGGCCGCACACTACTGTGCCAAAATCCTCAAAAAGCTTATGCCGGTCAAAAAAGGCAATGTGATAAATATCAATATACCAGAATTATCGAAAGGTGAACCCAAAGGCGTAAGAGTTGTGCCCCAATCAAGCAAGGGCTTTGACGAGTATTACATCCGCCAGAAAAACGAACAGGGCCAAACCGTGTTTCAGTTGGCCGGCGGTTCTCACCTCACCGACGAAACTCCTACTGACACAACATCACTTGTAGAAGGCTTCATGACGATAACGGCACTGGCTCCCGATATGACTGACCATCACAAAACAGACGAACTTCAGCAAATAAAGTGGTAAATAGGGGAAGTTAATCGATGAAAGCATTGGCAAAAAGCAAGCCGGAACCTGGGCTGTGGATGGAAGATGTACCTGTACCTGAAATCGGCATCAATGATGTCCTGATAAAAATCCACAAAGCCGCGATTTGCGGCACGGATATTCATATTTTCAACTGGGACCAGTGGTCTCAAAAGACAATAAAGACCCCTATGGTCATAGGCCACGAATTCGTCGGCACCGTCGAAAAAATGGGCGGCAATGTACATGATGTGAAATTAGGCGAGCTGGTCAGCGGCGAGGGACATATTGTCTGTGGACGCTGTAGAAATTGCCTGGCCGGACGCAGACATCTTTGCACTGACCCAAATTGTATCGGCGTGAATCGAAACGGTGCGTTCGCCGAATATCTGTCTATCCCAGTATCCAATATATGGCATTGCGACCTCAACATACCCAAAGATGTGCTTAGCTGCTTCGACCCTTTTGGAAATGCGGTCCACACCACTCTCTCTTATGACCTTGTTGGAGAAGATGTACTGATAACCGGTGCCGGGCCTATCGGTTGTATGGCCATCGCCGTAGCCAAACACGCCGGCGCACGCTACGTGGTAATTACCGACGTAAATCCATATCGTCTGGAATTAGCTAAAAAAATGGGACCTACCCTGGTACTGGACGCCAGAAGCCAAAAAATCGAAGACGCCATCAAAAAACTCGATATGAAAGAAGGCTTCGATGTCGGCCTGGAAATGTCGGGCAACCCTGACGCATTCAAAGATATGCTGGCAAATATGTGCCACGGCGGTAAAATCGCACTACTGGGAATAATGCCATATACCGCCATTGACTGGGATTATGTCGTCTTCAACAGCCTTACTATCAAAGGAATTTACGGCAGGGAGATGTTCGAGACCTGGTATATAGCTACTATGCTCATTCAAAGCGGGATGGATATCACACCGCTTATTACCCACCGCTTCGGCTATACCGAATACCTCAAGGCCTTTGAAATAATGCGGTCGGGAAATTCAGGGAAAGTTATCTTGAACTGGACGGAAGAATAAAAAGCCGCCTTAAATAATTATAGTGAGGAACAAGATATGTTCGGAGCAATGAAATCTCATATAAGCGAAGAACTCAAACAGATAAATGACAATGGACTCTACAAGTCCGAACGCATTATAACCAGTCCGCAAAATGCTATGATTACAATACAGAGCGGCCAAAAAGTCCTCAACTTATGCGCCAATAACTATCTGGGTCTTGCCGACCATCCCGACGTCATCAAGGCGGCACAGGACAGTTATACAAAATGGGGATATGGCCTTGCCTCAGTTCGCTTCATCTGCGGCACACAGGAAATACACAAACAGCTCGAAAAGAAAATCTCCGAATTTCTCGGTACCGAGGACACTATCCTGTATTCCTGCTGTTTCGATGCAAATACAGGCCTGTTTGAAACATTACTGACCGCCGAAGATGCCATCATAAGCGACCAGCTTAACCACGCCAGCATTATCGACGGCATACGCCTATGCAAGGCTCAGCGGCTGCGGTTCGAAAATTCCAATATGCAGGACCTGGAAGACAAATTGCAACAAGCCCAATCGGCAAGATTTCGTATGATTGCGACCGATGGTGTATTCTCAATGGACGGAACCATAGCCAAATTAGACCAAATCTGTGAATTAGCTGAAAAATACGATGCGCTGGTAATGGTGGACGACTCACACGCAGTCGGCGTACTGGGCAAGCGAGGACGCGGCGTTCACGAACACTGCGGCGTAATGGGACGCATAGATATTATAACCGGAACGCTCGGCAAAGCTTTAGGCGGCGCCAGTGGAGGTTACAGCAGCGGAAGAAAAGAAATTATTGAGCTTTTGCGCCAGCGCTCGCGGCCTTATCTTTTCTCAAATACGCTTGCGCCGGCCATCGTCGCCACTTCGCTTAAGGTCCTGGAGATGCTCTTTGATTCCACAGAGTTGTGTGATAAGCTTATGGACAACACCCGCTATTTCAGACAGCAGATAAGCAGGCTCGGACTGGACGTTATCGCCGGCGAACATCCTATCGTGCCGATTATGCTTGGAGATGCTGTTCTGGCCCAAAAAATGGCAGATAAACTTCTGGAAAAGGGTGTTTACGTCATAGGATTTTCCTATCCTGTGGTTCCCAAAGGGGCCGCACGAATTCGCACACAGATGTCCGCCGCCCATAACAAGGACGACTTGGACTTCGTCATCGAAAAGATTGATGAGGTCAAACAGGAGCTGGGAATATAGCTTGCCGAAAACTCGTAATTGTTGACCATCGTTAGAAATTCTCCAACAGCTAATATGACCTCGCCTAACAGGACAATTCAAAAAAAGAGAAAAGTTCCAACAGGCTTGACAAATCTTCTCGACCGAAATATAATAACAAGTCGCTATTAGGCCTAATTAACCGAAAAATTGCAAGATTAACGGAACAAAAGGTTGGCTTTGCGCATCTTTCAATTAGCAGAAAGGCAGGCTAAAAATGAAAAGAAGAGCTTTCACTCTAATTGAGCTGTTGGTGGTAATCGCAATCATCGCAGTCCTTATGGCAATACTCATGCCTGCTTTACAGCGGGTGAGGAATCAGGCCAAAGGTACCTTATGTGTCCAGAATTTAAGGACCCTGACATTAGCGTGGATAATGTACAAAGATGATAATGATGATAAATTGGTTATGGGCACAACAGGTTCCTCCACAGGGAGCTGGGTTTCAAGTCCACCAAGCAACGCCACAATTGAGCAAAAGAAGGATGCTATAAGAGATGGCGCACTTTTTCCCTATGTCAGCAAAACCGTGGACGTATATTGCTGTCCTGCCGACTTGAGGCTGAGAGACCCAAGGGTATATGCATTTCGCAGCTACTCGATTGCCGGTGGTATGAATGGAGTAAACCCGGCAGGTGGGTGGCAGATTTACCCTATCATAAAATATTCTGAGATAAAAAGGCCTGCCAGTAAATATGTTTTTCTGGAAGAAGCCGACCCAAGAGGATGGAACAGGGGGTCCTGGGTCATGCGTCCAAAGACAAAAGAGTGGGTGGACCCATTCGCAATCTGGCACAGCAGACAAAGAAGCACTTTGGGGTGGGCAGACGGCAGCGCAGAAATGCACAGATGGCTGAGTAAAAGCGTAATCGAATGGTGTAAACTAGCTTGTGAGGAGCCAGACAAATTCAGTTTCTATAAGCCCCGCGATGAGGATGACCTCGAAGACTTCACATTTATGTTGAACGGCTATGCGTATAGAGCCCTTCAGTAGGGCTGGCTCTTAGGGGAAAAAACAAGACAACATTGTGAGTTTCCAAACACAAGGCAATGTAAAAAATTACAAATTTCCGTGTTGACATATTCGGCCTGACGTAATATAATATGGAAGATAAGTCCAAAAACGTTAAGAAAATGCTAAATTAACCGAACACAACACTGCTTTGGAGCACCTAAACCTTTTGGCAGTAAATATGAAAGGAGTATTCCTCAGGCTGTTTTTTTTCGCATAGTCTTTTAAGGTACTTTTTATTGGAAAGGAAAGATACCAATGAAAACAAGAGCTTTTACACTAATCGAGCTGCTGGTAGTAATCGCCATCATCGCCGTGCTAATGGCTATTCTAATGCCCTCGCTAAAAATTGCCAGAGAGCAAGCCCGTAGCATTAACTGTCGCAGCAACGTAAGGACCCTGACACTTGCTTGGCTCATTTACAAGGATGATAATGACGCCAAACTGGTCAACGCCAATACCCCGGCTTCTAGCTCTAACAATGCGGCTTGGGTCATCATGCCGCCAAATACAGGAAATGCCAGTCTTGAAGAGAAGAAGGAGTACATAAAGAAAGGTGCGCTGTGGCCTTATGTGAAGGATATAGGAGTCTACCGCTGCCCCTCCGATCGGCGCAAGAATATTTCATACCACAGGTATGCCTATCGGACCTATTCCATCGTCGGCGGCCTGAATGGGGTAGCTCCCAGCGGCGGTTGGGAGATCATACCTTGCCTCAAGTACACCGACATCAAGCAGCCGTCCGCCAAGTGGGTCTTTCTGGCCGAATGTGACACCAGGGGATACAACATGAATTCCTGGGTTATTTATCCAAAGAGAAAACAGTGGGTCGACCCGTTCGGAATCTGGCACCGAAGCAACACCAGCACGATTGGCTATGCCGATGGCCGTGTCGGTATGCAGCAATGGCGCAGCAAAGGACTCATCCAGTGGAATCTGGCGGCCTTGCACGATCCCCAGGGTTTCAACTTCTACAGAACACCCACTGACGACGAGGAGCGGGAAGACTTCGAGACCGTGCTGAGGGCGTATCCCTACAAGGCGCTTCAGTAGAGTCTCCCAGCAAAAAAGGCCAAGCGGAAACGCACGGGAAGACCAGGGCTTTATTGAGTGGAACCTTAAGGCAATGCACAATCAAGGCTTTTCGTTCAATGTGAGGCCTCAGGCCAGCGAGCGCGAGGATATTGAATATATGGCGAAGGGCTTCGCGTACAAGTCCCTTAAGTAAGAAACGATACCGATGAAAACAAGAGCTTTTACACTAATCGAGCTGTTAGTAGTAATCGCAATCATAGCCGTGCTAATGGCTATTCTAATGCCCTCGCTACGCATTGCCAGAGAGCAAGCCCGTAGCATTAACTGTCGCAGCAATGTAAGAACCCTGACCCTTGCATGGCTCATGTACAAGGATGAAAATGACGGTAAATTGGTTAATGGCCATCCTCTGGCCTATTCTCCTGAGAGATCATCTTGGGTAGAGCAGCCACCTGACTGGCAAACTTGCGGCATCGAGAGAAAGAAGGAATACATAAAAATGGGTCTACTATGGCCCTTTGTCAAGAAGGTAGATGTGTACCGCTGCCCTTCTGACCGCAGGAATAAAAGTATGTACCATAAGTACGCTTATCGCACCTATTCGATTCCCGGCGGCTTGAATGGGGTACCTCCAGGCACTTGGGAGATTAAAAGCCCGTGCTTGAAATATACCGATATAAAAAACCCCGCCACCAAATATGTCTTTTTAGCAGAGTGCGACCCGAGAGGAGCCAACTGGGGTTCTTGGGTTCTGAATCCCAAGTCAAGACAGTGGGTTGACCCATTTGCAATCTGGCACCGTAGGAACAGCAGCACTCTGGGCTTTGCTGACGGCCACGTGAATATGCACAGGTGGCTCAGCGAGGGTTTGATCGAATGGAACGAGCTAGCTTTATGGGAGCCTCAAAACTTCTCTTTCAGTAGAGACCCAACGACTGGTGGTGAGCAGGAACTGGAGGATTTTGAATTTGCCCTGAAGGGCTATGCGTACAAATCGCTTTTTCCGTAGAACCGGCTTCCGGCAAAAAAACAATATGGCCTTGGCTGACAAAGTAATACAAAAAATTGCAAATCTCAGGCGTTAATATATCTGTCCTGACATAATATAATACAATTGATAATTTCGAAACGTTAAGAAAACGCAGAATTAACGGAACACAACACTGCTTTTGCGCTTCTTATTTTTTGACAATAAATATAAAAGGGGCATTGCTCAGACTATTTCTTCTCGTAGTCTCTTAAAACAACTTCACCGGAAAGGGAAGATACAAATGAAAACGAGAGCTTTTACACTAATCGAGCTGTTAGTAGTAATTGCCGTCATTGCTGTCCTGATGGCAATTCTGATGCCCGCTTTGAACATAGCCAGAGACCAGGCCAAGCGTATCCACTGCATTAACAATGTAAAGCAACTGACATTTGCATGGCTGCTGTACAAAGATGATAATGATGATAATATGGTTGGAGGCCTTCCCCAACGAGGCCCAATCGACGCCTGGATGTTAGGCCCCAGGGGCAACGACCCCGACCACACCGAGCAATGTAAGGAAGGTATAAGACAGGGTAAGCTCTATTCTTACGTCAAGAACGTAAATGTGTATCGCTGTCCTTCCGATGATAGAATAAGGCGGGAAGGTCAGTACACTTTCGGCAGCTTCTCTATCTCGGGGCCACTAAATGGCGAAGAAAAAGAGTGGAGCAACAGGCATCTTATATTATATGGCGAAATAAAAAATCCCGCCGATACATTTGTCTTTGTAGAGGAAATCGATCCGAGGGGATGGAACATGGGTTCCTGGGTGGTGAGCAGAGATTTTGGAAACAGTTGGATTGACCCGCTGGCAATCTGGCACAGCAAAAATAGGAGCACGTTAGGCTGGGCCGACGGGAGTACCAACATGCACACTTGGGTCAATAAGAGCACCATTGATATGGCTATGCGTGCTTCCTGGGGCGATGAAAGCGTATTCGATATGACACCTCCCGCCGATGAACGGGATGACCTGAGATTTATGCAAAAACGCTACCCTGTACTCGATAAACCAAGAATGTAGAAGGCAGGCTTTACGCCGTTATATTTAGAAAAGGTAGGGTGGGCACTGCACACCGTTTGGCTAATCCACTAATTCTCTAATCAACTAATCACTAATCATTGCCAACTGCCAGCCAGGCCTTAATCACTAATTCACCAATTAACTAATTCTCTAATCCTCTAATTCTCTAATTCACCACAATCCTGACATCCTGCTATACTGATCTCCTACACCCTGATTTCCTGATATTCCGATACCCTAATCTCTAATCCACTAATTCTCTAATTCGCCACCTGCCAGCCAGTTCTCAGCCAACGCCGTCGAGTCGTTTTCGACCGGCTCCAAAGTTAGTCTGGATAGTCATGACCCTCAATAGTCACGTACAATTACCCCATCTTCGCTTACTAAATACCGGTCTACTCCTGTAACCTTTAGATTGTACACCTTGCCGACAAAAGGCGCGGCTCTTGTTGCAACGCTTTTGATACCGACTGTGCCACTTAATGTTTTCAATCGGAGGCTACTTCTTAAGTCTTGTGCCGCGATCCACTGTCCGGAATCGAGCATGAAGCAGTGTGCATCCACCACGCTGATGCGGTTTCCGCTTTCGAGCACTATGTCACGACATTCGAACGTCCCTTCGTGCTCTTCGACTGTTTCAATCTGCTCTAAGCAGTCTGTTGCCAGGTCACAATGAGGCTCACCAACCATCTGCCCCGAGACAACGTTTGAGATCTGCACAAGTGCCCCATTCACCCACACAGGAGTATCGGCAAGAAAACATGCTCTCCCTTTTGGCGGCGGTGGAGGGATTTTTGTAAATGTCCAAACGTCACCTGTTGTCTTATTGCCCTCGCTATCAACCTCATCTATCCGCCAGTAGTAAGGCATAGTGCTCCATCCAACACCTTCGGGTGGCATATAGCTGGTGGTAGCCTGGCGGCCTCGATATATGCCGGTCGTATTGGATGTATCGGCATCGGCAACAGCGTCTCTATCAGTGCCGAAGTACACATCGTGGGAGACGGCGTTTAAGCCTGGGGTCCAATTCAATGCAACATCTCTGTCAACATCGATGGCCCCGTCGGCAGGATATGGATTAAAAGCCTTGTCAGACAGGGGACACGGTTGTTCGCTCGGTGACAGGCTGGCTTCCGTCGTGCCGCCGTAGGCACCAATATTAATCCGACTGCCGTTGGGCATCGGCTCATTTAACGCCTCAGCTTTGGGATCGCCTGCATCGACACAAGGGCTGGTGACTTTGTCGAGAACCCATATATCATACTCCGGCCAATATCGGCCACGCTCGGAGCGTAGGTGATAGTCACCGCTGTCGGTATCGACAAAGAGGGGATCGGCATCGATGTTACCTTCACCTTCGCCTCCTCGTTCGATGCAACTGTACCGTGCCTGGCATTGGAACAGATCGCCATCCGTATTGTTCCAGAGAATAGTGTTGCTGATGTCCGGCTCTGAGCCGACGTATGCTTCAATGCCGTATTTATTATCCACTATCGTCAGATTGCTGATAGTGGGAAAACTGCCGGCAATAAAGATTCCCATGAAACTATGTCTTATGATAAAATTCTTCAGGATACTGTCGGGGCCTTCGCCGTAGTAAAACGAAACTGCAAAATCGCCGGGATTCTGGAGCACAGGCACACCAGCGGGACTTGCAGCAACACCTTGCACTGTTAGCGTTTTACCCAGAAAATTGATTTCTTCCTGGTACAGCCCCGGATAGACCAGAACGACATCGCCTTCCTCTGCCATATTAATGCCCTTCTGAATGGTTGCGAAGGCGGCTTCCGGCGCCAATCCGCCGTTGTCATCGTCTCCGTAAACCGTATCGACGTAATAGACCTTTGGGGTATGCAACCAACCGTCTTGACGAGCCCATGGAAGATAATCCACCCCGCTGGTGAAGACGTAGGGGTCATCAACAAAGCCATCGCCGTCGGCATCGGGGTTCGTCCAGTCGCTCCAGTAGTTGCCACCTATTGGCTTTTCCAGGTTGAAGATGTTGCTGCCGCGGCCAGTAACATAAGCCTGTATTGTGTTGTCGATGAAATTGTTGTTGTAGATTTGGTTATCGCTGGAAGAGCGGAGCCGGATTCCATAGTGGTTGTTCGAGATGGTGTTGCCCGGCCCGATCGTGTTGTCGCTGGCTTCTTCTTCGATGATCACGCCATGGTCGAAGTTGCCCAGGGGTTTCGTGCCATTGCGAGCGATGCCAATGAAGTTGCCCAGGATATGGTTGCCTGTCGTGCCAATGCCGTGGATTCCGATGCCGGCACCGCCGTTGCCCACGATGACGTTGCCCGGCCCGATCGTGTTGCTGGACGCGGCCTCGTAGATGAACACACCATGGTTTGAGTTGCCCAGATCAGCGGTGCCCGTGACATCGGTGCCAATGAAGTTGCCCTGTACCTTGTTCGCTGTTGCGCCGGGCAGGAGGATTCCCACAGCATAACCGTTGTTGCCCGAGATAACATTGCGGGCCTCTGGCGTGGTACCCCCGATCGTGTTGTTGGGTGCATCCCAGATGCGCACGCCGCCCTGGAAGTTGCCCCGGTTCATGGTGCCCGTGACATCGGTACCGATGTAGTTGCCTTCGATTATGTTTCTCCCCTGGTCTTGTATGTGGATTCCCACATCACCGAAGCGATTAATCACCAGGCCTCGCACGGTGCTGTTCCCGGCATCAATGTTCAGCCCGCTGTCCCAGTGGAGTCCGATCACGTTGATTCCATCCAGCTCGATAAGCAGCGTAGCCGGGGTATCGTCGGTGGCCGGCGCCGCGCCGGGTTGAGTGTACCCGTCAATGATCACCGGATCGGTGATGTGCGGCAAGGGTGTGAGCGGCTGAATTGTGTGCTTACCCGTGCCGGGTTGGCGGCCCCATGCCGGGATGTTGAAGGCAATGACGTCCACCCCAGCATCGGAGTTGGCAGACTCGATTGCCTGCCTTAAAGAACCAGGCCCATCGTCGTTTGTGTTAGTCACAGTAAAGGTTTGCCCGGCAAGAACGCCCTGAGCGACCAGCATCAAGATCGCACCAGCAAAAATCACTGGAAGGCTTTTATATAAGTTTTTATTTGTCATGCTTTTCATTTTCTGTTCTCCTTTCTTTTGATCGTTCTTTGCCCACAAAATACGTCTGATTAAGTCGCTTAATAAATTTGGTTTTGTCCACATTTTTCGTTTTTGTACTCCCGCCATTTTCTTATCCTCCGCCCCCCATCTATTTTATAACAGGGCAATAAACGGCTTTCCCCAATATCGCTGATATGTAGTTTACCACACGCCCAGACTCGGCGTCAAGTAAAAATTAGGTCAATTGCGATCTGCCAGCCAGTTCTCAACAAGGATTTCAAGGTCGGCTTTATCGACTGTACCGGAGAAGTCAAGGTCTGTGCCTTCGCAATAATAGTTTGCCTCGTTGCAGTTATTCTGTCCCCAGTGGTCAGCGAAAAAGGCAAAATCGATAAAGTTAACGCCATCCGGGCAGAGAAAATCACCGACAGGAATCTGCCAGAAGAACACGGGATAATTCATTCCCTCACAGATTGTCCAGAGGTTCCAGAAGTCCCAGCCTGTGGAAGTGAACGTGCTGAGCATCTGCATCTGGACAGTAGTTTTGCCCGTCCCGCCGGCGCTGGTTAATTGGCCACTGGTTTGAGTATCCCAGAAAGAATTGTAAACCGCGCTTAAACCGCCCCCTACCAGTCCGCCGACCTCAGTCGTTCCTGTAACGCCGCCTATTGAATAGCAGTTGGTGATTGTGCCACGAAAATTATTTCCTACCAGTCCGCCGACATACATCGTTCCTGTAGCGCTGCCTATTGAATAGCAGTTGGAGATTGTGCCCGACCGGTTATTCCCTCCGACCAGGCCGCCGACTTCCGTTCTTCCCGCAACGCTGCCGGTTGAATAGCAGTTGGAAATTGTGCCATTAGAATTATATCCGACCAGGCCGCCGACACGCCAAGTCTCTTTGGAAACGCTGCCGGTCGAATAGCAGTTGGTGATTGTGCCATCCCAATTGCCTCCCACCAGTCCGCCGACATTAATCCTTCCTGAAACACTGCCTGTGGAATAGCAGTTGGATATCATACGAGTGGATATCATACCAGGCCACCAGATGAAATCCTCATTCCATCCCACCAGGCCGCCGACACATGTATCACCCGAAACGCTGCCTGTGGCATAGCAGTTGCTGATTGTGTCGTCATTGTATCCCACCAGGCCGGCGACATATTTATCGCCCGAAACGCTGCCGCCCTCAGCGTAACAGTCGGTGATGGTTCCATTGTTTAGGTGGGCTACCAGCGAACCAACCCTACCTCCTGTTCCTGCATCAACATTAGGGTCAATCAATCCCAAATCTTTGATTACTGCATTTTCTCCTCTAACACACCCGAAAAGTCCTATGTAGTTTCTATCTGTAGAAGTGTAGGTAAAATTGTAGATTTTCTCGCCGTTGCCGTCAAAAACTCCGCTGAAGGCATTACCCATCGAAGTCCCAATGATATTGAAATCTGTTCCCGTGAAACTGCTAAGGTCTATATCAGCCATCAGCTTAAAGTGCTTGTCCCAGTCCTCTTCATGCAGGCCAATCTCATTCATCTGCTCGGCTGTGTAAATTAGATACGGGTCATTAGGCTCTCCGGTGCCGCCGCCATATTGTGCCTCGGCCGCTCGGCCGAATAAACAGATGGCAAGCAATACAACCAACGGCATTGTTAATTTACCGCTTTGTTTGCGAGGCCCTGACAGGCTGAGAGTTGTGTTTAAAGTAGGCGTATTTTGTCCTCCTTCAAAGAAAGCCTGGAGTATTTTTTGGATACCTACGATTTTATCAGTTATAGGACCTAAAGTCAAGCGTAAATCGCAAGCCTCGGCAACCAGCAACCAATTTAGCAGTCAGTTATCCATCGTCAGCCATCCGTCTTCCGTGCTATGGCTCTTTCTCTGCCGAATACCCCAGCCTGCCCCACGTTGCCTTTTGCAGCCTTTGCAGATCATACAACCCATCCTCGGTCTGCGGCTCGTAGTCATTCCACCCTTCCAGCAATTCAGCGAACAGACTACGCATAGGAAACAGCTCTCGGGGCATTTCCACGGTCTCACGGCCCTTCCATTTCCAGTACTCGGCGTGTCCGTCGGCCATCGACAGCGTCGTACCGTCGCTATGGCGTATAGGAGGGGGACTGAAAAACTTCCACTTCGGATAAAGATAATAAACATAGAACTCCGAGCTTGTCGGCGTCTGGCCCATATCCACAAAGACCGCACGCTGGGCCGCACCGGGGCTTACGATATCCGTGAGTTTGGTCAGTTTCAGCACTGTCCGGCCGACGCGTTTGCCGAGATCATAGAACTCCCGGCCCCCAACATCCGGTACGTATGTCCCTTCCACGTTGACGCCGTTTGCGGCGATAACCGTGGCGTACGTGACTAAATGGCCGGGGCGGCCCCGGGGGCAGCGGTAAATCTTCATGTCTCTGAGGTAGGGCCACAGAGCACCCTTGTCGGGGTCCGGTTTCCAGGGTGGGCGGCTTCCTCCCGGAGGGGAAAAGTCGTGGCCCACCCAACCTCTCAGCAAGGGACGACTTCCCCGCGTACTGAAGGCGCTGCCCAGGACGATCTTGCTATCGTATTGGTTGGCATAGGCAATCCACGCTAAGGTGAGCTGCTTGAGATTGCTCAGACAGACCACACGCTGAGCTCGTTCTCTGGCGCTGCGCAGCACCGGTATGAGGATTGCCATCAAGAGCGCTATGACAGCGATAACCACCAAAAGCTCTATTAACGTAAAAGCGTGTCGCTTGCGCATGATGGTTCCCCTTCTCTTTCAAAGAGGGTCTTTCCAAACCGACAAATTTCGCCAGAGATGATGAGGCTCGCCGGTATGCTAATCTGCCATAATTATAACACTCATTCGCAGTAATGCAACCTTTTTGGGAAAAATTTCTATGGCTATGGTGCCTGGAATAAGTTCTTAGATAATTGAGGTGGATAAATCTATCACTTTTGCAGACGGCAGCTTGTTCTTTATTATTTCTGTGGCCAGATTGGCCCCAATCGCATTCATCTGCTCGGCTGTGAAAATCAGGTATGGGTCGTGGGCTGCTCCGTTGCCGCCGCCATATTGTGCTTGAGCCGTCAAGCCGGAAGAGTACAGCATCACCAACAGTAAAGAAATTGCCCACTGGATTTTTCGTTTCTGTACTCCCACCATTTTTATATCCTCCTCTACTCATATTTGGGCGTTTGTGTTACCACCTTTTGTACGCAGACAACTTGCTAAAAAATAAAGAGGATGATTTTCAAGTGATGTTTATCTAACAAAGTACCATATCATATCTCAACAAAATTATCAATCTAATTTTCCCGCTTTTGGGAAATAGATGCTGAGACTACCGCTCATTCAAGCTCGCCGGACTCCGCTAATGAGCGACGAGGCACGAGCCACAAAATTGATCATCCAGAATCCAGTATCAATCATCGAGTATCAAGCATCCAGTATCCGCCATTGGGCGTCCTGTGGAGAGTATCGAGAATCCAGCATTCAGTGCCGAGTCTCGGACATTTTTTTCAAATCTACTTGAAATCAAACTCGAAATTTGGTATAATACATCTAACTATGGATGGTTCATAGTTCGTTGTTCATAGACAACAGAAAACAGACAATCGTCAATCCGGGGGCCCTCCTGATGGCCAGCGAAACCCAAATTTTATCCAGCTTGTCCCCGAATGTCGAAGTCGGGGATCCAATTGGCACATTAGGCAGAAATCAGCGGAAAAACCTACGAAGTTTTGACTACTTTTTATGCAAAACAAACCCAATTTCCTCAAAGACCAAATGAATGTAAATCTATATAATACAACGGATTATGAAAATAAATCCAATTGGACACTTGGTGAAAACAAACCCAATTCAAACCCAATCAAACCCAATTTCCGAAAAGCCAAAATGAATGTAAACTCACTTATAACAAAGGATTACAGAAAAAACGACACTTTCACAGTCCAAAAAAACAAACCCAATTCAAACCCAATTCAAAGCCAATCAAAGCCAATTTTAAAAGAAACGAATGTAAACTTTTGTGCTACAGGGTATTATGAGAGTAAACAGAAGGCACTAAAAAAACCACCTCTGCTGGAAGTTAACTCAGAGCCCCTCAGAAAGGATTGGTGAGATGTTTGATTTTTTTGAGCAGCCCTACACGCTGATCGGTGCAGCAATTCTTGTTTTATTTGGAATTCTGACTTTCCGCAGCGTTGTTCCTGAAAAACGCCACTGGTGGCAACTATTGCTGCCGATCCTTGTTGCTGTTGCTGCCTTTGGGCTGGATGTGCTCGTACAAACCGATTTGGAGAAAATCAACTCCACAATCAACACAATCATAAAGGCCGTCGAAGAGGAGGATTGTAATGCAATCGAGGCCATTATTGCTGAGAACTACCGCGACTCATATCACAATACGAAAAGGCATTTGTTAACTCACTGCAGGAAGAGGCTAACTCCCTCTCTGGTTGTGAAAAACAAAAAGACCGCTTCTTTGGTGGAATTATCACCACCGAACGCAACTGCAACTCTGTTTATGCTGACTACCTTTGACAAAAACAGCTCTATCTCTGTGAACTACAAATCATTTCTATTTTCAAAAATAGAGCTTCGCCTTCAAAAACAGGACGATAAAACATGGCTCATCAACCGTGCTGAAATACTTGCCCTCGACAAACAACCAGCCAACTGGAACGACATCAGATAAACAAGGCATAAAAACGAAAGTTTACCAACAAATTCAGCAGTGAGAAAATCGCTGGGGCAAGTACACTACAAGCTCAGGCAAATAAAAAGTACTTAGCTGAACGCCAAATGCCGATAATTCCTGGAACCAACTACACATTTTTCTTGTCTTCTTGTGCTCTTGTGCTCTTTTCAGACAATTGGCGAAAGTCGCTACCTGAATCCGCCGATAGGAGGAGGGTACAAATTCTATCGTCTTGCTCCTGGAAAATGGCTAACAACGATGTCTGCTAAATTGAAAAAAAACAGATTGCCCTTAAAGCCTAAGCTGTTTACTATTCGCTGGTATCCCAGCAGCAGAAGCTGCGTGAACCCGGGCAGTCGAAAGGTCAAACCTCAGCAGATGCCGCCGTTAATGGTCCGCAAGGCCGAATGGCGCCGCTAAAATCCTTTGCTATCCCCACACAATATTACCATTTCCGCGAAATCGAAGCTCCGCTTTCGCCGGGAGGAAATACAAAATTCAACAATGAATAGTCGATAGACAATAATCAATTAAAAGGGGCTTATACCGAACGATTCGGTATAAGCCCCGAATTGCCTGCACTTGCGTAACCGCAGATACAAGTGATACAAATCTGCGATATTAACGATACAGTCTCAATTACCACCTAAATCTTAGCTTAGGGTGCCGGTCGATACAGCCGAATATCGTCAAAAAAGACCAAGCCTGAACCACCAGCCCGCAGATTGTTCTTATCGCCAAAACCAATAGAAATCGTACTGACATTAGCAAGGTTCACACCCTGGGCAGCAAACTCCTGCAGGTCGATAGTCCATTCCGTCCAGGTAGCTATCTGCGCTGCGCTGGGATTCTCGTGATAGACCACCGCACTGCCGTTGAGAGCAACATACATCTGCTCAGCAACATTAGACGTATCACCGTAGAACCACAGCGACAATACTCCAACACCTTCCCCGGTCCAATTACGCACCGAGACCAACGTCATGGTTATCTCAGAGTATTTGAAATTGTTGTCGTATAAAAACGGCATTGATTGACTGCCGCCGTGAACAATACTTGTCTCGGCAAAAGGAGGGTCGGCATAACCTGCCATAGAGCCATTCATTGGGTCTTCCCACCCATCTTTCCAGGTACTGAATATCTCGTCGGGCGGATAGTCGTTGTAGTCCTCAATACCGTCTATTTCGATGAAGTCGGCTACGGTGAAGCTCCAGATTCCGCCTTTGCTGATTGTCGCATCGGTATTGTACTCATCGATACGCCAATAGTAAGGCCCGCCGCCCCATTCAACGCCTTCGGGTGGAGAGTAAATGGTAACACCCTGTCGGCCTCGATATATGCCGGTCGTATCGGAAGCATCTGCATTATCCACGGCATCTTTATCAGTGCCGAAATAGACATCGTGCTGAGATGCGTCATCTCCCGGCGACCAGCTAAGAGGCATCGCATCTTTAAGGCTCGGTGTTGAGCCATTAACCGGCTCCGGATCCCAGGCAACCAATGGATCACCTCTCATAAGCTCCTTAACTTCATCCGGCGTCAGCGCCACATCATAGAAGCGAACATCGTCCACCATGCCGATATAAAGGTCGCTTGGGTTGGGAGGATCCCATTCCTGTCCTATTGACCAGCGTGTTTCCGTGGTGATATCGATGCTGGTTGTAATCGTGCCTACCTGAACTGTATCGACGTATATAGTTGCTTTTGATCCCCTCATGACGAGCGTTATCATATGCCACTGGTTGTCGTTGATAGCGGGGGGAAAGTCTATATCGGGACCATCATCCACCCACACATTCCCATTGTCGATGCCAAACTGAAGAACGTGACTGCTATCACTGTTAGATGCAAACACGTTCCCTTCCCCCCCCTGCGTGGTTTTTATCCATGCACTGAGCGTAATATCGTTGCTTGTTATGTCATCAACTACACCATCAATCGAAACATAATCGAACCCGCGCAAATCCAGTGCGCCTCCCATAATCCCGGGCACCCACTGTGGGTTACCTCCGAGCTTGCCATCATTTCCATGACCGGACCAATCAAGGGCGGTGCTGCCGCTACCTTCGTCAAACTTCCACCAGCCGATAAGATTGGGGTCAGTAATGGCTATAATAGGTAATGTCTTGAAGCTCCAGACATCGCCTTTTCGCATAGTAATACCATCGGACTCATCAACCCGCCAGTAGTAAGTCTTGTCCACTTCGAGTGTGCCGGGCGTATAGGTTGTAGCTGCCTGTAGGAGTCCTCCGGCGGCGTTGTTCACATCGTCAAAATTGTCGCCGAAATATACATAGTGCAATTTTGCACCGAAACCTGCCGTCCAGCTTAGCTCCACATCCGTGCTCACATACTTGGCGCCATCAACCGGGTCTGGGTTATAGGCGGTCTTGGGAGGAATCGTAAAGCTCCAGACGTTGCCTCTGTATTTCGTAGTGCCGTCGGCCTCAACCTCATCGATTCGCCAGTAGTAAGTTGTGCCGGTAACAAGACCGTCCGGATAAGGCATACCGGGAAAGCCAACAACAAAAAACGTCCCTGCCTGGTTGCCCTGGAACGCGCTCTCGGCACCGTCGTTCACATCGTCAAAATTGTCGCTGAAATACACATCATGCGAGACTGTAGTCTCCCCTGCATCCCAGCTAAGGCTGGCCCATGTATCCGCATATAAGACACCATCAGCCGGGGCGGGATTATAGGCATATTTACTCGTAAATTCTATATGCAGCAACGGGATGCGATCAATATTTCCCCCTGCTCCATCCCAGGACTCGGCACATCGAATTCCTTTGGAGGGATTGTCCGGGTCGTCGCTAATTATCAGCACCAGGGCATTGCCGAACCTCCAACCGTCCTGGCTGACTATCTCCTCGATGACAGAGGCGATGTTCGAGGTAAAATGTTTTACATGCGTCGTAGTCCAATCGTCCGGAACCCACACCACCTTCGCTGCCGTCCTAGGCCTGTTGGCAATCTCAGAGTCAGTTCCGGCAAACGTAGCAGCATCGGGACTCAGCTCACCCTCGATAATAAGACTAACGGGGTCTGTGCCGTTTTTTGTCTCATCCACGTCGAACCGTATCCACGCCTCTGAGATGGTGGAGCCCTTTGGTATAGAGATATCCTCAAAGCGCATAGCTACTATCATCGGATCGGTGGGGGGCGTACCTTCATCTTCATAGGGCATCTCAAGGTCGCCGCTGTCCAGACCTTCCGCATCTCCAGCCGGGTCCTTCTCTTCGTTGTCGTCAGAACTCTTATTGACCTGGCGTTCTATCACAATGCCACCAAAGACCACATTTGTACCGGCCAGAGCCAGTACCAAAACAAAAGAAACCAAGTAAATCAATTTCTTAGACATAATAGTTCTCCTTCAAAAAAGTTAAGATAAATAGCTATGTTTTGGCCACACACCAAAATCCCGACTTATCAGGATTGTTTTCAATAAACATCAATAAACCACGCCTTTACCAAATGTCGTTTCCTTCAGAGAACACACTAACATCTTCAACATCATTGCGAGTCCGCCTAATCACCCAAGGCGGACTCGCAATCTTAGACTTATGCAGCCTCTTATCAACCAAACAATCTCAATTGACACCTAATTCTCGGTTTACGGTGCCGGTTCCGGCTCTGGTTCCGCTGGCCGATACAACCGAATGTCATCAAAGAACACTAAACCTGAACCACCAGCCTGCAAATTATTCTTATCCCCGAAACCAATAGAAATCATATTGACATTGGCAAGGTTCACGCCCTGGTCCGCAAACTCCTGCAGGTCGATTGTCCATTCCGTCCATTCATCTATCAACGCCGGGTCGGGATTATCGTGATAGACCGTCGCAATGCCGTTGATAGCCAGATACATCCGTTCAGCAACATTAGACGCATCGCCGTAGAACCACAGCGACAATACTCCTACACCTTCTTCGGTCCAGTCACGCGCCGAGACCAACGTCAGGGTTGCCTCAGAGTATTTGAAATTGTTCTCGTAGAAATACGGCATCGACTGAGAACCGCCGTGAACGATGTCAGTCTCAACGAAATGTTCTCCCTGGTCAAAATTGGGGTCAGGATAACCTACCGTGGAACCGTTTGTCGTGGTCCCCCATCCGTCTATCCACGTCTCAAATATCCTGTCAGGTTCCCAGTCGTTGTAATCCTCAAAATCCTCTATCCCAATGAAGTCGGCTGTCGTAAAGCTCCAGACGCTGCCCACCCATGGACTGTCGGGGTTGAGGCTATTGACTTCATCAACACGCCAGTAGTAAGTGCTCTCCCAAGCAAGTTTCCCGGGATCATAACTCTCAGAACCAAGGGCCTTGGTGTCCTTGTACTCGGGTGAAGCTGTGGTAGCATTTTTCACGGCATCTTCATCAGTACCGAAGTACACCTCGTGCGAAGAGGCCTGATCTCCCGGCTTCCAGCTAAGAGTAGGAGTCCTCTTGGCGCCTGTGGAACCATCCCCAGGGCTCGGACCATAGGCTTTTACGGGCTCATATGGCGATAGATAACTGCCGGGAATGATTGTTCGTGTCGAGATGCCAGGACCTTGCCAGGCCACCTTGCAGTGGTCGCCGCCATCTTGTTCTTTCCAGAGCGCCATAATGTAGTATTTGTTGCCGGCCGTCAACGAGATGGGGGCGGACTTCTGGGAACCAAATTTAATCCACTCGTTAGCGCCCGCCCAGCCGGATATATTGGCGATCAGCTCGATGTTCTCAGGATCATCATTGGTGCTCAGCCATAATTCGCCGCTGTTGTCACTGGTCAGCCAGAACGTATAATCGCCCGTTAGAGGCGCGTAGAGCCAGCCATGAATCCGGCCTCCATAGTTGTCCATGTCCGGATCCCAGGCAAGTTCGGTCACCGGTTGGGTCGAGTCCGGCTGGTCCGGATAGCGTGGGTCGTCCCTCAGGTTGTCTACACTGCTGCCCGTGATGTTCTCCCAAATCTCAAGCACGATGGTTCCCAGCCCGGGCTGAGTCGTCTGAAAGCTCCAGACGTCGCCGGTGTGTGTGGTGAAGCCGTCGAATTCGTCGATTCGCCAGTAGTACGTTGCGTTAAACTCAAGGGTGCCGGGAACAAAACTTGTCACTGCAGCGGGGCCCTTGTACGTGTCCGGCGTACCGGCTTCCACATCGGCAAAATTCTCGCCGAAGTACACGTGATGAAGTTTGACGCCAAAACCCGGTGAATAGCTCAGAGTCACATCGGTCGCTATTAATGCGGCTCCGTCCATCGGGTTCGGATCATAGGCCTTCTTGGGCGAAATGAAGAAGCTCCAGACGTCGCCTTTGTGTTTCGTAACGCCGTCGGCCTCTACCTCGTCGACACGCCAGTAGTACGTTGTGTCCGGAACAAGCCCGTCCGGATAAGGGTAACCGGGAAAGCCGGCAATGAAAAACAATCCGGTCTGGTTGCCCCGGAACGTCTCGCCGGTACCTTCGTTGACATCTGCGAAACTCTCGCCAAGGTACAAATCGTGGGAAGCTGCCCCATCTCCTGCCTTCCAGGAAAAACTTGCCCAGGTATCCCTGAGCGTGGCGTCATCTTCCGGTTGCGGCCAGCGGGCCTTTGGAAACGTTGGGACGATCCCATTAGCCAGGTCCTGTATTTGGGCTTGTGATATGGGATTGTTGAAGATATACACTTCATCCAGGTCGCCGGAGAAGACTTCCTGGTTCCCGTCATTGCCGCCGTGAGTGCAACCTATACCCATAGCGGCATCGGTCTTATCGTGTAATGAAAACTCACCCGATGCTTGTTCTTCACCATTAAGATAAATTCTTGCTGTAGTTCCGTCAAATGTGACGGCTATGTGTGCCCATTGGTTTATAAACGGATCTAACGTGCCGGCGGGAGCAGCTACTCCTTGATTGTAATTCCTCATATGGATTCTACCATCGTTTCGAACCTCCAAGAACCACCGCAGTGCGCCGGTGTCCGACCAGGAGTCTCTCTTGCCGATTAGGCCCTGGTGATCGCTCTTGTTTTGTTCACCGGACCACTTGACCCAGAGAGCGAGACTGAGTTGGCCTGTTCCCTCCGAAGGATCCCACGTTCCAATGTCAACCCTGCTGCCCGCATTGCCGTCAACGTTAATTGCGCTGTTGCCCATGTACCCGGGCGAGATCCATGTTGTGCCATTATTCAGTGTCCCATTGTGGCCATTGCCGGAGGTATCTCCGGCAATGGTGCCGGTTCCCTCATCCAGCGGGTAGTAGGCAACCAGTTCAGCAACTACGGTACTCGCAGCGACACCAAGCACCAAAATAAAAGAAGATAAATAAATCAATTTTCTGCGCATAATAATCCACCTTTAAGAAAGTTAAAATAACCATACCTTGGTTACACACCAAAACACCTGTTGTTTTCAACAAAACACCTTCAAACAAAAGGACCGATAATAATTTTCACACTAACTACATTCTATCTATGTCTGCCCAAGACAATTTTTTACGACTTGATACTACCTCCTTCCTTCAAAAAAGCCCAAAAATAAGCTGTTAATTGAGATGTTAAAAATTTGCCTACGAAGCACTAAGCCCCCCATTCCGACTCTGTGCCTCGCATAATACACAATAACTCCTATCTATCGAAAAACTACAAAGATTTCATACGCCAGAGGGCAAATAAAACACAGACACTACTAAATATACTAAATTGCCTATATTACCGTCAAGAAAAAAAGACGTTTTTGAGGGAAATTATGCAGGTCTTTTCCGATAAGATTGCGCAAAACCGTGGATTCTGATAATACTATCCGACCGATATTTTGCTTTGAAACAGTTCAGGATAAAGGAGAGTTTATCTACAAATTAGGTGGAAGTTACGAAAAATCTACAGGTTATTCTTTGAAGGCTCAAAGATTCTTACTGTGTTTTTACCTGCCTGCTTGGCTACATACAGTGCCTGGTCGGAGCGGCTTGTAATGTCCTCAGGACTGGCTTGTGCATCATACTGACCAAGTCCTACACTAATGGATAGTGCTATCTTCTCTTTGTTCCAGGCCGTGGGAGTCTTCGCAACCGCGTCAACCATACGTTTGGCAACAACACTCGCATCGATGAGTGAGGTATTAAGCAAAATGACTGCAAACTCATCACCGCCGTACCGTGCTGCTGTGTCGATTTGTCTGATGCATTCCTTTATTCTTTTGCTGATTTCCTTGATGGCCTTGTCGCCGACCCGATGCCCATAGGCATCATTTATGTTCTTGAGATTGTCAATATCGACCATAATCAGCGAGATTTGCCCACCGTATCGGCGCGACCGCCACAGTTCCTTTTCGAGGATTTCGTAAAACGTTTTGTGATTCACAAGACCAGTCAGGCCATCTGTTGTAGCCTGGCGCTGTATCTTCTCAAACAGCTTAATGTTGCCGATTGACGCACCGACCAACTGGCTGAATAACTCTATCAACGCGATATCCCCGGAGTCAAAATGGTCTCCCTCCATTTTATCCGCCAAATTAAGTACACCAACCACTCTGTCCTGGCAAATAAGAGGAACGATAGCACAGTTGTTGGTCTCATAATTTTCAGCAAAAGCACGCTGTGATTTTCTAATTACAGGCTTTTTGTGAGTGTCTATATCCGGTACCAATATCAGCTCTTTACTTCTTACAGCCATAACCATAAGGGGCGTCGGGGTTTGATTCATCGAGACTATTTTATTTATGAGAAACGGATGGTTGTGCTTATGCAGGTGCAAAATATTATTTGTTTCATCAAGTATAAACAGCGAAGCAAACCTTACGCGAACCAATTTCGGGACGCTTTTAATACAAACATCAGCTATCCGGTCAATGTCAAGGCAGTTTATCTGCCGAGCCAGAGGAGTTACCTGCTCAAGCAGGGAAATACTGATATCAGGATTGTTAGCAGTATTTCCAGAGCTTTTATTGGTTCGACGCATAGTTCAAAAACAACCCCACCTTGCTATATTCGTTTCATACAATTTCGTGTAACACCGCGTGCCCACTCGTCCTTGTATCGGATATTTTTGCAGGGGCATTTGGGAAAAAGCTTCGGCTAAATGCGGAAATAAACCCAAGCTTCTGAGCCTTTGTGCCAGAGAGACCACGTGAGCAGCCCTGGGCAAGAAAAAAAACGGGAATTAGAACAGAAGGGGTGTGAAATTATTTTCTGGTAGGCGATTTCTTGGTTGTCAGTACTCATTTACAAGGTGTAATAACGCCACTTTTGTCATTGCGAGGACCTCACCTGATTCTCAGGATGCATGTAAAGTAAACTAAGATATTGGCTGAATTACGCTAACATCATTCTATTACAACACTTACAGATAACATCGTGCCGAATGCGATTTCTTAGTTCATTAGGAGGCCACAGAATGTTGCCGTGGC
>Ga0209979_1001279_pt1 | contig 28284 bp, 19 predicted proteins | sample AnhtaG_FD_183114 | JGI IMG/M metagenome (GOLD analysis project Ga0209979, IMG submission 183114) | Deep subsurface microbial communities from Anholt, Denmark to uncover new lineages of life (NeLLi) - Anholt_01485 metaG (SPAdes) (version 2) | ecosystem: Environmental > Aquatic > Marine > Oceanic...
TAGAATCGTACTTGTCGATCGAGAGGATAGGGCTATGCTGAGGAGCAACCTGAGCGCTCGGTCGACGCCGGAAGATGGACAGGAGCATGTGCTTTACCATATGCTCCTTCTTTCTCGTTCATCTTTTGGCCGTAAAGCGATAAACCTCCTTAATTGGTGCGAAGCACCAACCAAGGTGAAACATACCAAGAGTAGTCTACCGGTCGGACATATGTCCAGATTCAATGTCCGTTCTTGGTACCGCACATAAAAAGGGAGCTTGCGGTCTGGCTCCGCATATCGTTCCGATAAAGAGGTGTCGGGCAAAGTCCTTACGGCTGCAAAGCTTCATCATCTGTCCAGTGCAACAACCGCATACGTGATGAACTTCTGAATGGTGAGCTGTTTTTACACCTTAATGAAATGAAATATTTTGTCGAATGCGGGAGGATTGATTATAATCACTACTGGCCTTATAGCAGTCTGGAGTATATGACTCCTGCAGGCTTTGCAAAACTTTGCCGTCAGGCAAGTTGCGTCAGGCCGCTTACGCCAGTATCGGATTAGGCCAAGACATGGAGAGACGCATGAATGCAGTAATGATAATTCCAACGGGGATTGGATGTGAGATCGGTGGGCATTGTGGCGATGCTAATGCGGCCGCCAGGTTATTGGCTTCCTGCTGTGATACTCTTATTTTACATCCAAATGTGGTAAATGCATCAGATATAAATGAGATGCCTGAGAACTGTTTATACGTTGAAGGAAGCATATTAGACAAGTTTTTGAGGGGACAGATTTATTTAGAAAGAGTCCTCTCGAATAGAGTTTTAATAGCAGTAAACAAAGCAGATTATCAATCCATAAATGCTGTATCTGCTGCAAGAGCAACAATAGGATTAGATGCAGAAATAGTTGAACTTAGAGTTCCTTTAATACTAATAGCACAGATGAAAGATGGGATAGCGACTGGAGAAGTAAAGAACTGGAAAGAATTGGTAGAGCAAGTAAAAGAGCACGATTTTGATGCTTTGGGTATTGCAACTCCCATTACAATAGATAAAGATACACTTATAAACTATTTTAAACATGGTGGAGTGAATCCGGTTGGCGGGGTTGAGGCAATAGCATCAAAATTAATAGCGGATGCGTTAAATAAACCCGTAGCTCACGGCCCTGTAGATTATTCTATAGAAGGCTTTACTGAAGTTGTAGATCCGAGGATGGCTGTGGAAATTATTACACAGAACTTTATTCATTGTTTACTAAAAGGTCTGCATAAAGCTCCTCGAATTAATTATGATAAGGGAATCAGTGTAAAAGATGTAAATTGCATGGTGTCCCCCTATGGTTGTTTCGGAGTTCCTCATCAAGCATGTTTAGATGCCAATATTCCAGTAATTGTAGTTAGGGAAAATAAAAGTTGTTTGAATAATCCTGAACATAAGAAGTTTGTATATGCAGAAAATTATATAGAGGTAGCTGGCATGTTAATGGCAATGCAGGCGGGCGTTCATCCATCTGCGGTTAGAAGGCCATTGAAGCATACTATTGTAAAATAACTTATAGCAAAACAAAAAAATTGTGGCAACAGAGATTTTAGTATTTGACTTTGAGCTCTTCATAGGTGCCCGCTCTTGGGGGGAAGGGATTGGGGTAGAGATGATGGGGATGAAAGCCTATAAAGCAGGAAAGGATCCGCGAAAACGACGGGGCCATATCGAGCCGATACGTTACACAGTGTTGGGTCCTTCCGAGAGAATGTGCAACAGAACTGTGCGAGACTTACAGTGACCATCCTTGCCGATATTCCGGGCGCAATAGGGCATTAGCCTCCGCGTTGTTGACGACCTTCATAGCGACAGGGTCGAATTCAAGCCTCTGACCAACCAGGGTAGCGACGTTACCCAACAGGAGCAGTTCCACCACCGGCCCGGCGTGATCAAAATTGGATAAAGGCACCGGTCCACCCTTGCAGCCCTGGGTCCACTCCTGCAGGTGGCCCTCAACATGCGGTAGCTTCTGAGGCGGCCCGCTGGAATTGGGAAAGTCCCGCATGGGCAACAATGCGCAGAGCGAATTGTGGGCGTTAGTGTGCACCACGCCTTTGCTGCCCACGAGCAAGGAGCCGGAGCGTGGCGTCCAGCCTTGCTTCCAATCCAACGAACGCCCGGTGATTTGTTCCAGCCGCTGCCAGATGCCGAGCCGTTGGAGTTCACGTTCCGGGGCGTTGTACCAATTGATTCGCACTGGTGGCAGCGGACCGCGGGCAGGAAAGTCAAACCGCAGGATTTGTCGGCTGGGGAAGGTCTCGATACATCGCTGCGGGGTTTCCGCCTCGACGCGGATCTGCCCCTTGGCTCCATCGGCGCCCTCCCACAAAGCACCCAGCTTGAGGGCCTTGAATACCAGGTTGATCGAATGCGCGCCACCGCCTCCCAGCAACCCCGTGCTGAAATCCCGCCAGGCGCCCCAGCCGCCCACGTAACGAGGGTGATACGGGCGGAAGGGAGCCGGGCCAAGCCAAAGGTTCCAATCGAGGTACTCTGGCACCGGAGGCCTTTCCTTGGGCCGCTCGCGCGGACCAGGGCCGCCAAATACGTACCATACGTGCGCCTCGCGGATTTCGCCCACGGCCCCCTCCTCAATCAGCTCCAAGGTGCGGCGAAACGAATCGGTGGCCATCCCCTGATTGCCCATCTGGGTAGCTACTTTCCGTTGCTTGGCGATGTGGCGAAGGGCACGGGCTTCGGCGACATCGTGGGCAATGGGCTTCTCGACATAGACGTGCTTGCCCTTTTTCATGGCCGTTGCGGCGATCACAGCGTGGGTATGGTCCGGCGTGGCCACGATGACCGCATCGATCTGGTTTCCCATTTCATCCAGCATCCGGCGGAAGTCCCGATACTTTTTCGGCTTGGTTTTGGTCAGGTACTCGTAGCTCTCGGCCACTTCAACGCTTTCGGTCAGCTTCCGGTTGTCCACATCACATAGAGCAACCACGTTCTCCATACGCGGGATGGTATCCAAAAACCACCTACCGCGTCCGCCGATGCCAATAAGCGCGACGTTGATCCTTTCGTTGGCTGGCACACCCCGGACGGATTGGCTATCTCTCAGAATCAGCAACCCAGCCGCGCCCGCGGCGAATTTTGAGAGAAAACAACGCCGACTCAGTTTCCTTTTCATGGTTGTGCTCCCCTTAATGTCAAATGTTAGACAGGCCAGTATCCCGACTCGGGCACAGCCGATCCAACCTAATCTTTCAATTAGTATATCCACGCAAGGCTTGGCCGACAAGCCCCTTCAAAGTCGGCTTGTCATGCGTGTTCAAAGCCCATCTCTACACTCACACCAAAGGCGTCGATATGGGCCCCGGTTGTTTTTATATTGCATATAATGCGCTATCGTTATGCCAGCGATGACAAGAAGCTTTTGGACCGATCCCACAAGCCCATCAGGCGCACTGAGCCGCGCACGAATGCCTTTCCAACGGTCGTTCCAGAGCAGAGTGACACCGAAATCGCGTCTCCGCTCCCCACCCACGCCGCGAGAGAATAATCACAGCAGAGCAAACAGTCTAAACCGACCCGCGATGTCCCGTCCTCGGTTTCTAACACAAATGGAAGGTGAAAAAGCTTTCAGAGTTACCACATCCTTTTAGGGCCTCGTGCATCTACAGGAAATAGAGGCCTAAATAACCGTAGAAAACATAAATGTGCCGTCCTCCCTATAAATCATCACTGCGTATTAGCTAAGCGCTTCGGTGCATACGTATTTGACTATTACCTGTTTTGGCAGTATTGTAGTTGTCAAAGGAACGAGTGCTTGGGAAATCCAGGAAAGGATAGCCGCACATGAGAAAATTCAAAGAGACTGTTCTCATACTTTTAGCTGTGTACACGGGAGTCTCTGCAGTGGAACTCTCTGATAGCTGTTCGCTAGTCCTGTGGTATGAAACTCCCGCCCCCCATTTCACACAATCACTGCCTCTCGGCAATGGACGGCTCGGAATGATGGTGTTCGGAGGTGTCGAGGAAGACCACATCGTATTGAATGAGGAGTCTCTCTGGTCTGGTTCGATCTCAGACGACAATCGCCGCGAAGCCTATAAGCGACTGCCTGATATCCGTCGGCTCCTTCAACAGGGCAGAAATGATGAAGCTGAACGTCTCGTAAACCAGACCTTCACCTGCAAAGGTAAAGGTTCCGGCCAGGGCAAAGGAGCCAATGTGCCTTTCGGTTGCTACCAGGTGCTGGGCAATCTCGTGATACAGTTCGAAACCGACTGTGACTCCACCTCAGAATATCACCGCCAACTGGATCTTGGCACTGCCGTGGCCGATGTGCGTTACCAACAAAATGGAAGTAAGTATCACCGTCAGTATTTCGTCAGCGCGCCAGACGAGGTAGGCGTGATCCGTCTAACTGCCGACGAAACCGGTGCATTAGCTTTCAAAGTAGAACTTGATCGTCCCGAACGCTTTGACACCAGGGTAGTCGCTAAGGATGAATTGCTGATGACCGGTCGATTGAACGATGGAAAAGGAAGTGATGGAGTCAGGTATGCAGCGCGCATACGCGTAATTACCTCTGGTGGAGTTCTCAGGGCCATAGGCAGCCAGTTAGCGGTCAACAATGCCGATACCGCAACTATCCTATTTGCCGCTGAAACGGATTACCACGGAATTGTCCCGCGCGATCGTCGAATCGATGATCCTGTGGCCAAAACTGCTGAGGTGATCACTGCGGCAGCTTCCAAACCATACAAGACCCTATTGGCTGATCACATGGCTGACTACAAACGTCTATTCGATCGCGTCGCCATTAGCCTTGACCATGGCAAGCCCACAGACCGACAAAATGCCCTTTTGCCAACAGACAAGCGAATCGAAGCATTCGCAAAAACTGCCGTAGATCCGGGCTTGGAGGCACTTTACTTCAACTTTGGTCGATATCTATTGATTAGCTCGTCACGACCCGGTACGCTTCCTGCCAATCTGCAGGGCATCTGGGCACAGGAGATTCAAACCCCCTGGAATGGCGATTGGCACCTCGACATCAATATCCAGATGAACTATTGGCCTGCGGAAGTCTGCAATCTCAGTGATTGTCACATGCCCATGCTGCGCCTGATCGAGTCGTTGCAAGAGCCCGGCCGGGTCACGGCAAAAGCGTATTACAATGGCAATGGCTGGGTCGCCCATGTGATTACCAATCCTTGGGGCTTCACCGCGCCAGGCGAACGAGCCAGTTGGGGTTCAACAGTCAGCGGATCAGGCTGGCTCTGTGAGCATCTATGGGAGCACTATGCTTTTAACAATGACAAAGAATATCTCAGATGGGCCTATCCCATTATGAAGGGCTCGGCACAGTTTTACCTCGATATGCTGGTCACCGAGCCTAATCACGGCTGGCTCGTAACAGCGCCGTCGAATTCACCGGAGAACTCCTTTCTTATGGGAAATGGAGTGATCGCTCACACCTGTATGGGGCCAACCGTAGATATGCAGATTCTGCGGGAACTGTTCGACAACTGCATCAAGGCCAGCGAGATTCTCGGCGTCGATCAGAAGTTCAGTAAAGATCTAAGAGTCAAACGCGCTCAGCTAGCTCCAAATCAAATTGGACCGGATGGTCGCCTCCAAGAGTGGCTAGAACCCTATGAGGAGCCTGATCCGCACCATCGCCACATCTCCCACATGTACGGGCTGTATCCGCATTATGAGCTCACGCCCCAGGTAGACCCGAAACTCGCTGCTGCAGCGAGCAAGTCGCTCGAGCGACGTGGCTTCAAAGGAGACGTCGGCTGGGCCAATGCATGGAAAATAAGTCTCTACGCCCGCTTGCTTGACCGACAGCAAGCCTATAGCTATCTCAAACGACTTATCGCCAAGAACGCATTTCCTAATCTTTTCAATGCCTGTTGGCCCGGACGTGTCTTTCAGATAGACGGCAACTTCGGCGGGACAGCCGGCATAGCTGAAATGATCCTTCAAAGTCACGCAGGTACAATTCACTTGCTTCCTGCCTTGCCAAGCGCTTGGCCGACTGGGCACGTCAAAGGTCTTTGTGCTCGAGGGGGATTTGAAGTGGATATTACCTGGAAATCCGGGCAACTGACCGAAGCTTTGATTCGTTCCAAGAACGGCAGTCCCTGCCGCGTTGTCTACGGGACGCGAACGATCCAATTCGAGACCCGGGCCGGGCAGACCTATCGCTTCAATCATGACCTGAAGGAACCGTCCGACCCGGCCACACGTTTTTACGATCCGGTGAAGCAGCAGATCGAGGGCTGGATGGTCTGCGTGGATCCGCGCCTACTGGTTCCCAACGAAGCCAATAAACGCGCCCTGGGAGCCCTGGTCAATCATCTGCAGCGTATCAACTATATCATGCCTGCCCAGAGCCTAGAGCGCATGCACAAGATGCATATCTGGATCGAACTGGACAATCCCGCCTTGGCCAAGATCAATAAGGAACACATGCAGTATCACCCGGATCGCGCCTGGCTGGTTGAGCATGGCCTTGATCCGCGTCTGGCCAAGCATGTCCATATTCCCAAGGCCGCCAACATGCTAAAACCCCATATGTGGGCCAAGCATCCTTATGTGGTGTTGCACGAATTGAGCCATGCCTATCATGATCACTATTTCGGGTATGACGATCCGGAGATCCTGAAGATCTATAATCGGGCCATGGAAGAGGGTCTCTACGATAAGGCATTGCTATACACCGGTAGGCGGGTGCGGCACTACGGAGCCACGAACCAGATGGAATACTTTGCCGAAGCCACGGAAGCCTATTTCGGCGTTAACGATTTCTACCCCTTCGTACGTGCAGAGTTGAAAGAACACGATCCGGAGGGATACGCGCTAATGGAGAGGATCTGGGGGAAAATCCGTTGAATAGACGATATCATAAAGCTCATCAACTTGTCAGCGATCCTCAAAACAGATAGTACCTGGCTCTCTTGTCAATTCCCCGGACCGGTCCCACCAGCCAAGCAGAGCGCACTGGGTCGCGCACTAAGCACCCCCAAATCAGGCCCTTTTCGGCCCTCGCCTGATTGTTAACCGGTTAAGAGCAACAACTGAAAAAGAGTTAGATGCGAAGAATTGTTAATTGCAGCATCACACTTGTCGCCAAGTGAAAATTTGATACCTACCGACCAATCAAGATAAGTGACTTGACTGCATCATTTGCCTCGGAGCTAATTTAGATATATCGCAAGAACCCCCCTATAACATCTCCCTACTCACAATAGGTACTTAAGCTTGGGAGCGTTATTATGAAGATACTTCTTGTCAATCCGGACATACCGCTGACTTTCTGGAGTTTCAAGAATGCCTTGAAGTTCATCTCGAAGAAGGCCGCTCTGCCGCCACTGGGATTATTGACGGTCGCTGCGATGTTGCCCCGAAATTGGGAAATCAAGTTAGTTGACATGGCCACAACGAAACTGCGAGATCGAGACATTCAGTGGGCTGACTATGTATTCATTACGGCTATGCTCATCCAACGGAAATCTGCGGATCATGTGATCGAGCGATGCAAGAGAATTGGGACTAAAGTCGTAGCAGGTGGTCCTCTTTTTACCAGTCTTCCTGAGAAGTACATGCACGTCGAGCACCTGGTGCTCAAAGAAGCCGAACCGACTTTGCCACAATTTATAAGAGACCTTCATACAGGTTCTCCCAGGCAGTTGTACAACACGCATGAGAAATCGAATCTGCGTGAGACACCGATTCCTCTTTGGGATCTGATCGACAGGAAGAAATATGCTTTGATGTGCATCCAATATTCGCGGGGATGCCCATTCGATTGTGATTTCTGCGATGTCACAAGACTTTTTGGACACAGGATCCGCTTGAAGACTACAGATCAGGTGTTGGATGAATTAGAGAGTCTGTACTCTCTTGGCTGGCGAGACGAAGTGTTCTTTGTGGATGATAACTTTATTGGAAATAAGGCCCATCTAAAAACGGAATTACTCCCTGCTATCATAGGCTGGATGCAAAGGAGGCAATACCCGTTTTCGTTTAATACGCAGGCATCCATCAATCTCGCAGATGATGAAGAATTGATGGAATTGATGGTTAAGGCCGGCTTTGATTGTGTATTCATAGGGATCGAGACTCCCAATCAAGACAGCCTCACCGAGTGTAATAAAGTCCAGAATAAAGGCCGTGATTTAGTTGCTTGTGTCAAAAAGATCCAGGGCCGCCTCTACTACTGGAAACTCATCTTCTGGTCATTTAGAAAACCGCGATGTTTCCATCTGGCTGTTACACTCGCCATCTATGGATTCCATTTTCGTACGATGTTTGAAGGCTATAGCCAGGCATAAAGGCAGACTTTCGCCCTCTAAAGCCCGACCAAACATTTTAGCCGCCAGTTTAATCTGGGCTTTTGTCAAACGAACAAGATTATTTAGACCAGTTACCATAAGCTTCGTCTCGGTTGGCAGCGGTACGACAGCTTTTTCACCCTTGTAATACTTGCCCGAGTTTCCGTAATTCTTTCTCGACGAGACAATGCAGGCCGTTGATTTTCACAACACCTTATTCAGCTTCAGCAGGAGCGTACTTTGATCGCGCAAGGACGGTCCTTTTCGCCTTTTCCAATCTCGTACTCGACCTTCTGGCCTTCGCGAAGGGATACTTCGCCCTCTGACCGTATTTCCGAGTGATGGACAAATAAATCATTGCCACCATCGTCGGGAACGATAAAACCGTATCCCTTCCTTTCGTTAAACCATTTTACTGTACCTGTATTCAAGCGTTCTTCTCCTTAGGCCTTTGCGTCAAGCCGATCAAAATCCTCTTTTTTATTGAGGGGTTCAGAAAGCTACATAACGTCTGCTTGACTGCTTGTAGGCCAGCCGTTCTTGATAATAACCGATTCCTCCTACACAGTGGAGGACCGGTGGACGGACTCGACTTCTTTTTTCAATATGGACAATTAATGCCTATAGGTCTTGCGGCTTGACTGTACTGCGGCGATTAGCCTTTGCTCTTGCAGCAGCATCATCCAATATTGCACAAACCTTGTCACTAAGAGCAGCAATTGCATCTGATGATGTCATCATCTGTTTGCTCTTAATGTAAGCCTTAACCTTGCTTGCAACAACCAAAACTTCCTTGTCTGCCATTTTAGTACCTCCTTGTTAAATCAGGCTTTCACAATTCTTAGTATAAACACAAATCAGATATTCCAAGCAGTATTTTGATAACTTAGAGCATACTCTGCAATAACAAAACGAGGTGACAACACAAAATTCTGTTGTTGACGTCTGAACCTATGAAGCTCTTGCTACTCGCCTTGTCAAGAAAGCCCAGAACGCCCAGCCCTTTGTTGTTACGAAGACTTGCTGAAATATCTCGGACCAGTCCTGCCAGCCTATTCAAACCAGTGCGAGTGCACGAAAGTCACCCTTCCCACGAGCTGCAAAATGTCAGGATTCTTCGGCAAAATCATGACACCATTTTGTCTCCACATATGTTGATCTTGCTCAGATCGACCACAAACGAACACCAGTTTTTTTACCGAAAAACATAATTTTTCAAAAAATATTTCGCAATTTTCGGACTAAGTATCCGGAGGTCTTTATCAAAATCTCCATGCTTAGTTACTCTAAAAAACCAACGGATCAAATGTCCGTAGTTCTTTTTAACTTCATTATTGGGCCAAAAATCAATGTGCGATTATGATGCTTTACTGCCGCAATCGCCACAGTAATTTGGGCTACCAATCAGTCGGCGGTTGCACACTGGATATTCACATTGTTACTTGTCAGAATATTTAAGAGGGGCGAATGGAATATGTGATTTGCAAGAAGTGGTTTGAAAACCAGAGCTTAGGGGCGACTTTAAAAAATTCTCCCACAATCGTTGGGACAGTTATCCTTGGAAGGAGTGCTTGCATTGTTCGTCCTTAGATAATACAATAATTCATTGCTCTGGCAAACGCTAATTGGGAAGAATCGTTGTCCAAAGGCTATGTCGTATCAGTTCTTTTCCGATACGACGTAGAGAGAAAAATGAGGAAGAACTTGAGAGGTCGGACTTGGACTTGCTCTTGGACGTGAACCACTGAAGGCATTCGATATTCGCTTATCTAAGAGCAGATTTTGAGCGATAGGAGAACAATAACACGTTATAAATCGGCGATGGTCTATGGGCGCAAAATCCAATCCGCTCTCGCATATGAAGAGCAGACAGATGTGTAATTGGAAGTATGACGAGCACACTAAAGAAGGCATCGGTTTAAGGTCGATTGTCGATATCACTATGCTTCTCATTGTGTTCTTGCTGGTCGGTTGTGCAAACGTGGAAACCCTGGCGCAACCACCTTCTTCGGCATCGTCTATGTTCATTGCTCCTGCTCAAGATATCACTGTAGCAAAGCCCCCTTCGCGTGCGAAGCCTGAGGTTCCACCTGAGATCAAGAGCAAGACACTGACGTTAGCCGATTGTATGAAGATCTCTTTGGACAGGAATCCGCAAACACGTGTAACATGGCAGGCTACCCAATCGGCCGCTGCCAGAGTGGGCGAAGAAAAAGCTGTATACTTTCCGTCGGTAGAACTGGCCATGACGGATGAACGGGCGGATCCGACATCCTTCAACAATAAAGAGATCAACGGCCCTGGAAACACTTATGAAGCCGGGTTCGGCGTACGCTATCTTCTATTTGATGGTGGAGCTCGGTCGGCCCGGGTTAGCGGCGCGGAATCAGAACTCCTGGCCGCAAACTTCAGACACAACACGACATTGCAGGACGTAGCGCTCGCCGTTGAGGAGGCCTACTATGAGTTGCAGGCGGCTAAATGGGTGGCAAAGGTGGCCGGAGAGACAGTGACACAAACGCAGTATCATGTGGACCTTGCCCGTGCGCGCCACAAGAGCGGCTTGGTCGCCCGCTCTGACGTCCTAAAAGCGGAGACGGAAAAAGCCAGTGCCGACCTCTTTATGGTAAAATCAAATAGCACCTTCAAAATCGCGATGGGCAAACTGGCCAGCACAATGGGTCTTAAAGTTTCGCAGCCACTTGAGGTGGCTGAGCATCCTGAAGGCGCCCGTGAACAGGAGTTGGCCAACATCGAATTGCTGCTTGAGGAGGCCGCTAAAAATCGTCCTGAGCTACGAGCCATCTTGGCCCAGATCGAGTCAAAACGTGCCAATGTTAAGCAGGCCGAGGCTCAATTCTGGCCTGTGATAAGTATGGACGCGGATTATGGTTCGCAGGATGATACGTTTGTGCCGAGCCGGGATGAATGGTTAGTCGGTATTGGCATCAGCTTGCCACTTTTCACCGGGTTCGAGCGGGCTTACCGTCTCCAGCGTGCCAAATCCGAGCTTGCCGCAGCATCTGCAGAATACGAGAAACTATTGCGGGACGTAGAGTTAGAGGTCTGGGATGCCTACTTGCGAGTAGTCGAGGCCAATCAGACTATCCAGGCATCTGAGAAACTCGTGGCCAGTGCGGAGGAAAGCGCACGTGTTGCTGAAGGCGAGTATAAGAACGGTACGGGCTTTATCATTGAGCTTATTGACGCGCAGACTGCTCGCACGATAGCAAAGACTCAATTGGTCCAGGCAAGGCTTGACTGGTACACCGCCATAGCTCGCTTCGAACGAGCTGTGGGGCGAACTCTGGCGCAAAAGGACATGGCAACTTCCAGGAAAGATAGTGAACGATGAAACGAAAAGCAAAGAGAACAGTCCTGTTTTCCTTGTTGCTGGCCTGCGCCGCGGTGGCCGTAGGCATCTGGTGGTGGCGTATCCGCGACCAGCAGTCAAGCAATCTTGGGATAGCTACGGGCAAGGTTGTCCGGCGAGATTTCACCTCAACGGTACTGGCTACCGGGGAAGTCAAACCACAAGTGGGTGCGGAGGTTCGCGTTGGCTCCCGCATCTCTGGCAAGGTCGAAAGGCTATACGCCAATATTGGAGATATTGTCAAGAAAGGGCAGATTGTCGCGGAATTGGAAAATGCCGACCTGAAGGCAAGAGTGGCCCAGTACCAGGCTGAATTGCAAATAGCCCGGGCGAAACTCTCGGCTGTGGAGACTCTGCGCCCACGGGAGATCGAGCAGGCTGAAGCAGACGTAGCTAAATATCAGGCCTCCGTGGTCTTAGGCCGTAAGGAACTGCTCCGTCAGGACGATCTGCTCAAGCAGGATTTTACGTCCCAGCAGGCGCGAGATCGTGCCCAGGAACAGTTGTCGGTAGCCGAGGCCGAACTGACCGCGGCACAAAAGGCCCTCGAACTGGCCAAGACACGATACGCAGAAGATCTCAAGCAGGCTGAAGCTAACGTCGATCGGGCCAAAGCGATTCTGGACAATGCAAAGGTAGAGCAATCCTACGCCACGATCACCGCCCCCATCTCAGGGGTCATAGCTTCAGTATCAACTCAAGAAGGAGAGACGGTCGCTGCCGGCCTGAACGCCCCAACCTTTGTGACGATAATTGATCTCAACCGGTTGCAGGTGGACGCCTATGTGGACGAGGTGGATATCGGTAAGGTGAAAGTAGGTCAGGGCGGCGTGTTCACCGTGGATTCGTTCCCTGATCTGGAGTTTAAGGGAAAAGTCGTGGCAATTTACCCGAAAGCAGTGATCCAGGAAAACGTGGTAAACTACGACGTGGTCATTGAAATTGTTACTGATTACAAAGGCCTGCTCCGACCGGAAATGACTGCCAGTGTAACTATCTTCCTTGATCTACGGTCAAACGTACTGGCTGTTCCTGCAAAGGCCATAAAAAGAGATCGCGGCAAGAACGTCGTTTACATATTAAGCAACGGTAAACCAAAACCTTGTGAAATCAAGATAGGATGGAAGGATGGCCAGTGGATTGAGATCATCGGCGGACTATAAGGAAGAGCAGACGGTCCTACTGGAATCACCATCGGGAAACCCAAAGCAACAGTGAGGTGCAGTTATGATTGAATTGGTAGACATTGATAAAACCTACGGCGTCGGTGACGTCACAACCCAGGTGCTAAAAGGGGTCTCCTTCTGTGTGGAGAAGGGAGAGTACGTTGCTATCATGGGCGCATCAGGCACTGGTAAGACCACGCTGATGAACCTCGTGGGGTTACTCGACAAACCCACCGCTGGTCAGTATCGGCTGGAAGACAATGATGTGGTAACCCTCGACGACGAGGCCCTATCGCACCTACGGAACCGCAAGATAGGCTTCGTCTTCCAGCAGTTTCACCTGCTGGATAGGGCCAACGCCCTGCGCAACGTGATGTTGCCTCTGATTTATGCCGACCGATACCCCGAAGATGCCGAAGATCGGGCCAAACAAGCCCTGGAAGCAGTAGGCTTGGCGGATCGGATGCATTACAATCCCAACAAACTGTCCGGCGGACAGCAGCAACGCGTTGCGGTTGCCCGGGCCCTGATTAACGATCCGGCCATCATTTTAGCTGATGAGCCTACCGGTAACCTCGACAGCAAAAGCGGCATCGAAATTCTGGCTATTTTCAAGCGTCTGCATCAACAGGGACGGACTATCATCGTGATCTCCCACGACAAAAACGTTGCAGAGCATGCTGACAGGATCATCGTACTGAAAGACGGTCAAATCGCCGAGGACAAGCCCGTAATGCAACCACGCGATGCAGAAACTGAATTGAAGGAGCTTAACAATAAAGAGGACCAGTCATGAGAATCATACGTCTGACCAAGGAAAGCACAAAGGCATTGCTCACTCACAAGCTGCGAGCTTTCTTTATGATGGCTGGTACCCTAATAGGCGTTACGGCCTTGACAGCCATTATGACTATCAGTGTGGGCACTGCCAGAGAACTGAAACACCAAGTCTCAAAGTGGCCCCACGATGTCATCAAAGTAAACGTAGGCGGCGGTAAGGGTTACACCATGCCCCAGGAAGGTATCACCACCCTTTTGCCTACCGATGCCGAAGCCATCCAAGACCAGATTGATAACCTGGTACTGGTTACTTCAGTCGCAGAGAAGAGGGGGTTATCGGTCAAAGGCAATTCCCGACAGACCGTTACGAACGTATTCTCCATCCAACCAAACTGGCATGAGGTAATGAACTGGTATATTGACCAGGGCGAATCGGTTACCGATGAAGATATTGCGACCATGGCTCGTGTTTGCGTTCTGGGTGCGACTATAAGAGAAGAGCTTTTTGGAGAACAAGATCCGATCGGTGAGATGGTTCAGGTCGGCAATGTACGCCTCCGCATTAAGGGAGTTCTTAAGCCTCGTGGCGTCGGCACCAGCGGCAGGGCTTCAGACGACCGCATTCTGGTTCCACTGTCCACCGCCCTTCGTCGGTTGTTCAACCAGGAGCACCTTAGCTATATTCGAATGACGGTCAGGGATCCAGATAAAATCGAAGACACCGGCGAGACCCGAATTGAACGCACCGCCGAGGAGGTTCGGCAGCTTTTACACGAACGCCATCATATCACACCGCCGCAGGAAGACGACTTCTCCATAGTCTACGCCTCGATTGTTATAAAAGAGATTCGCTCCATATCAAAAACGGCTACCGTGTTGCTGATTGTTCTGGCCGGACTCAGCCTTGTCGTTGGCGGCATAGTATTGATGAACATCATGCTGGTATCCGTCAACGAGCGAACGAAAGAAATCGGCTTGAGACGGGCTCTGGGAGCAACCCGCAGGGACATCTTCATCCAGTTCCTGAATGAATCTCTGGCAGTAACTGTCGTAGGAATTGTTATAGGAGGTATCCTCGGTTGGATTGTCAGCGTCCTTCTGGTAAAGTACAGGGATCTGTCCGTAGGAAATTCCTGGGGGCTGTTTGCCCTTATAGTTTTGTTTGCATTGCTCATCGGGATATTCTCCGGTGTTCAGCCGGCACGCCGGGCTGCTAAACTCCAACCGGTTGAAACCCTGCGATGAAACTCTCAAGAAATCTCATTCTGTCGCTTGAGATATTGGCCGCCCACAGGATTCGCACCGGCCTTAGCATCCTGGGCATCATTGTTGGTATCGCGGCGGTGGTTGTAATGGTCTCGGCAGGCAAAGGTGCGGAACAGAAGATTCTCGGCCATATCCATAATATGGGCTCCAATCTCATAGTCGTATCAGCCGGACAGATGACAATCGTTGCCGGTCGGAAGCAACAGGCGATAGGTGCTGTTACGACGTTGATACCGGACGACGCCATCGCTATAATGGAGCAGTGCCCATCTGTTGCTCTGGCCGCCCCGGCTGTGAGCAGGAAAATGTCCGTCCGATGGGGTTCAGAAATCGCAAACACCAACATTGTCGGCATGACAACCGAGGGCTTCGATATCCGAAATATCAACGTTGCCGTCGGCCGGAGATTCCTGCCCAGTGAAAACCGGGCCAGACGGCGGGTCGCTATCATCGGGCTTACTGTCAGAAATAACCTCTTCGACGGCGAGGAGCCCATGGACCAGCGAGTTCGCATTGGCCAAGTCCCTTTTGAAATTGCTGGCGTTATGTCCCCCAAGGGCATGGACATCAACGGACGTGACCAGGACGACATAATCATCGTCCCCTTGGAGACGGCCCTGCGACGACTCATGAACATCACATACGTTAAGACCATCTATGTCCAAGCGCTCAATGCCGAACTTCTCGAAACAGCCGAGCAGGAGATAGGTCAACTGTTGCGCCAGCGGCACCGACTGAAGGGCAAACGCGATGACTTCACCATCCAGAACCAGGTAGTGCTGTTGGAGGTGGAACGGGAAACTGCCGCCGCCATGACACTGCTGATAGGCAGTATCGCTGGCATCTCGTTGATAGTTGGCGGAGTGGGCATCCTGGCGGTGATGCTGATCTCCGTACGGGAGCGAACGAACGAGATTGGCCTGCGGCGAGCTGTGGGCGCGCTTCGTCGCGATATCAGAAATCAATTCCTTATTGAGTCTGCCCTGCTGGCTGGTACCGGCGGCGTGGTCGGGGCTGCCATAGGTGCGGTTTTAGCTTTTACTGTGTCGTCACTGGGTTATTGGCATACTATCATCTCCTGGCCGGCAGTGGGCGCAGCTCTTGCGTTTTCTATTACCGTAGGAATAATCTCTGGAATTTACCCGGCCATACGCGCTGCTAAGCTGGCACCAATAGAAGCTCTCAGAACTGATTAGACTTGCAAGACTCCTGCAGAGATTTAATCTGGACGAAAGAGAGAATGTTTGATATGGCCGTGCAGACAAGGAGGTAGGTGCCGTGTTTGTTAGACTATGGTAATAATGGTACGGTATGAGCCTGATAGAACAATTTCTTCCTCCGCACCAAGAAGTAAATCATTGTTCCCGAGGGCAGCCATGATATTGTCTTGCACTGATAAATCAGGTATCCTGGCACAGGTTATCTTCAATGATGCGCGCCGCGCCCACCAGCTTGCCGCTTAGACCGTTACCCGACGAATCAGCAACGTCGGAGTCTTCGGTCTGTTCAAATTTCCACCAGGCGATCATGTTTTTAGTAGGGTAACTACGAAGAGATCACTGTCTCTGTTTTGTCACCAGAGATGTCAAATTTGATGAGTGATGGAAGGACCAAACATCAAATTCTTGCTAAAAAATGAATATTTTTTGAAAATTTTTGACGAATTTCGAATTAAGTATACGATGCTTTGATTTTAATCAGAAACGCAGATTTTGCGTGAACGGCTTTAATGGCCGTTTCGATTTCATACCATATAATAATCACAAACTAATACTATGCAGTTAGTTATGAATTTAGAGCCTAAATGCCTTATTCGAAAAATACAACCATTGGTACAACTAAATCATGATTATCTATTTACACTATCACTACTTTTTTAAGGAGACAGAAAGATGAAAAGATCAAGAAAAAAACGTTCAGACAAATTTACTTTAACTCTACATCCCACAGGACAGTGCTGCAAGAAGATCAAAGGGAAATTTCGTTACATTACCTCACTCACAACTTATTGAAGTTGTTCAGGGTTTGATACGCCATCGCGGCTTAATACTATGCTGGATATTGCTGTTGTATGACAAAGGTTACGAACCTGTTGAGAAACAAACGCATGATTACGGCCGCAAGCAAATTGTCACGCCCAAAATCAGGATTTAGCGCCAAAGGAAAGCAGAAGAGCACTGCCCGAATCAATTAATCGAACAGGTTCCTGGGATCGAATTTCGTATCTACCACCACAATCATGATGTCAAGAAGATCTCCATCTGAAGAGCACTTTGCGATGTAAGCAAGACAGACTCTTTCAGCTTTATCTCCACTCTCCGACCCTGTTGCCGGAATGTGGCCAACACCACCAATTCATTCGTTCGAACAGCAACCGCGGTAGCTCGAACTTTGTCTTGAAGTTCAAAGGATAGTGAGGTCAGATGCAGGATTCCGTGCCGAAGTTCGATGTTCTCTGTCTGGCGAGTCGACTGACGTCTTTGGGTGAACGTTCCCCAGCCCTCGGCGGCGGTGAAAGCCGCTTTGAAATCTGCGGGTTTCAGTCGAGGGGCAAAGCCGATATGTCCTTTGGGGCCATGATACTCAAAACCACACACAGCCAGGAATATACCGTAGCTGGCCATGGACCGGGCATAGTGATCGGAACATTCGATTTCGTTGTACGGGTTACGCGACGAGGCGTGATAGCGATCATGAACTGCACGAATTACCGCCAGGCCTTTTTCGACCAGGTCCGAGCTCGGTTCGCCTTCATAGATCATGTGGCTGGCGGCTTGGTATTCGAAGCCGTTCATACACTCGTTGAAGTAGCCGCCAGGACCCGTCCACACTTCGGGGTTCTCCTCGCTTCGTCGCGGGACACCGGGCAGGGCTTTATCCGCGCCGCCTCTCGGCCACGTGCACATAAGCAGTCCCGCTTCGCCGGGCATAGCGTACCAACGAAATGTCTGGCCGATATCACGTTGTTTGAGAGCGTATCCCCCAGCGTCAGGGGCAAAGTTGTATTTCCACAAACTACGGAGTGCAGAGATGGTCTCTCGTTTTGGAACAATGCGTTCACTCAAGCCGACCTGGTACGCGAAACTTTGGCCAAACACCTGGTCGATATGGCAGCCATCATTGGTGTTGATCATGCGCGGCTTTTTCGGGTCCGGCTTGTGGATGAAGTACTCACCGTTAAACAGATGGTCGACCAATTGTTTTCGCCCACACGCGACGATCTTCTCGCAATGCCGGGCAAACGCTGCGTCGTTCATTTCATTGGCCATTTCCACACAGGCCTGCGCCGCAGCGAGATACAGTGAACTGATCCAGGCGATTTCGCCGGCCCAGGCGGCGTCTAGCGTGTGCGGCTGATTGGCGTCGAGCAGACTATCGCCATTGGTGTCGAGTCGTTCGAGATATCCGAAAGCCTTTTTGATCCTGGGCCAAATGGCGGCGAGGAAAGCACCGTCTTTGCTCATGCGGTGTTCGCGCAGCGCCCTGAGAATCGTGCCGGCCTGACCGTCCACCGCTGGTGTTCGATGAATTTCACCACGGTGGCCAATCACGCCGCTAGCGTCATTGAATGACAAGCCAAAGTCCACGCGCTGGCGTAGATCGCGCTCAATTTCAGGGAAGATTCGGGCCAATCCCTGCGCATACTGCCAGACGTGCGTACACGTTCCTTCACAACAGTCCACACCTTCCCAGCCCCAGAATCGGCCGTTATCAAACCAGTGACAGGTTTGCGAAGCCAAACAATCCAGACTGATGAACGCCCGATCCAGTAGCCAATAAGGCAGCGTGCTTTCGTACCATGTACGGTTCCAAGTAAGCGTGGTCTCGGCTAGTTCATCCCAACGCTCGGCAATCATCCGCACTACATCGCCGGCTGAAGCGAATCGCTGTGCGTACTGTCGCCGCAAACGGGCAAAGTCCTGGATCTTCAGCATGCCACCGTAATCCTTCTGATTGTAATCCGGGAAATACCAGCCCAGAACGAAGCGCACGGTTCTGGTTTGGCCAGGCGCCAGTGTCACGGTTGTCCCCAGGACACCGATGGGTCTTTCGTCAAACGCGGACACGGATTGATCGTAGTCAACCGATTGAAACATCTCATCCGGCGCATACGCCGTGGCTGAACCAACCTTGGGATTAGCGTAGGCCGATTCCGTTTCATCGAGCAAAGCCAGCGCCAGCGAGCCATAACCATTGAGCTCTTCCAGTTTGCGTTCATCTGGTGCAGGCGCATCGGTCTGACGAATATCGTCGACCGTCATCACACCCCAATGACCTGGGTGAGCGTCGACAATTTGAACTTGGGCCAATTTGCCTTGAAATTTCTTTAAGTCAAACGTGAAGCGACGCATCTGATTGTCCTGGCGCCCAGTGGCCGAGTCGACTACTTTGTCGTCGATCAGCAGATTCAAACAGGTGCGTTCTTGATCCGAGCCCCCGGAAAGCAGAAAACTCAGATAGTCGCGTTGCACCTGGAACACGGGACTGGTCAGGGTGCCGGTCAGTCGATTCGGATCCTCACCGTTGGCCAGTAGCGGGTTATAGGTGTTGACCACTTTCTGCCCCTGTGCATTCTTCAAATTCTGACCACGAGGCAGGTTTTTGAGCGCAAACGGCCCTTCGCCAAACGCATTTCCCGTGGCCTGCCAACCTTTGGGATAACGATCCGTTTCGAAATCAGCAAGGAGAATATCGTCACGGCGGACAGTGCTTTTATTTTGAACAGTCCGTTGTGCCTCATGCAACAGCACGGTCGCGTGGTCATGGCGCACCACACTCGTGCGGCGTTGACCCAACGACGGTTGACGATCGTACGGACAAACCGCGTTTTCCAGGTATCCGGCCAGTTGCACTTGAGCCGGTTGCTTCGAAGGATTCGTCAGCTTCCATGATAGAACCGTCGCGGGGATCGCTGAATCCTTCGCTCGCAGTGGAATGAATGGGCTGAACGCCTCAAGCGTTGCCTGGATAGGCAGGCCGGGATCGTTGTACGTCACTCGGCCGATCGGAAATTCGCCACGGAATGAAATGTGTTTTGTATTGAAGCCGCGTCGGTCAAGGAATCGTGTTGTAGTGTGACTCTCTTGTTTGACCTGCAAGACAAATCCCTGTTCGACGTGTGCGCCGTTGTCACGGGTGACGGCGGTTTCCGGCGTTGGCGGATCGGTGTAGTGACCGCAGATCGTCATGGCTTTCAGTCGTTGGCCGTGATCCGGTTCACGGTGGTATTGGCTCTTGAAAATATCCCACAGCCATAACCGGCCGTCGCCGCCCAGGTACAGTTGGCCACAGCAAATTCCACCGACAGGCATGCCGATGTACTTTAGTTCTTCATTAGAGTAGGTTTGTTTCTGACCTCGTTCGAAGAGCGATCGCACCCAGGCCGGATCGAGCTTTTTATCCGCTGGAATCAGATTGAAATCTTTGCTCTCAAACGGTCCGGCAAAGACCTGCCATGATCCGGCGGTGGACAAAGTCGCCGCACCAGCGCCCACCATTTTCATGAAATCACGTCGAGCCAGTCCCTTTGTGTGTTGCGTCCCGCACCCGCAACCTGATGAACATGCATTTCCATTATTCGATTGACGATCCATAACGATTCCTTACATCACCTGATTCTGATGATTCATATATATGTTCATTGGGTTTTGTGATGAATCACTTGACCCGACAAATCAGTCACACATGACGGTTCCCAACGCAATGATAATTCAAATCACACTGATGGTCAAGAATGCGATCCATACCTCGATATGGGTCGCTTAAAGGAGGACGGATACTAAATCCTTTGGGTGCAAGGAACAAAGAAGGTGTGTTATTTCCACTCTATACGGTCAACACTTACTCCCCTGTTGGGCCATTCTACACTGGACATATACCACTGACCATCTTCTCCCTGAAAAATTTCCAGCGCATGAGCGTTAAGGGTCGTAATAGGTTTAGATGCATCAAAAATCATTTTGTCATCAGACTGGTACACGTAAGTCTTGTGTTGATAGACTCCTTCAATTTCTTTGCGATCCCATATCCCGTCCCAGGCACATAAAACCAGGTAAAAATTACTATTATACCTAATTAATGAGGGAGATTCCGGATCGAAATCTTGTGACTCATAAATAGCGGTAGGATCGCTCCATTGTAGCAAATCTTTGGACGACCGTATATTTACCTTTCTTTCCGTGCAGTAAACCAGATAGTAAGTATTCTTATAATAAAGCAATCCAGGATCTCTCGCTCCCTTTGCTTCGGAAAAAAACGCTCCCTTCAACTGCCATGTCATTAAATCGGTCGAAACTGCTAAACGTATGGGGCTTGGACCATAGACCATATAATACAAGTCATCTCTTTTAATGACATAGGGAGCATGGTTTTCCAAACGTTCGCCCGGTCGCTCTGCCGGTGGCAACACCTTGGCAAGATCTGCCCAACTATGTTTTTTTACCCACTCCCTGAAATTTGCCTCCGCAGATATGGCATGAAAGGATAGAAACTCTCCTTCATGAATGGCATCGGTTGTAGTCTTGGGATGTGTAATTCCAAAAAGATGCCACCTACCGTCGGGGCCTTTAACGAAGGTGTGGTCATTGACCACCCATTCTTCGTACCACTTACCTGCTTCCAGTTGATTTGTCGTAGGTCCGGGAAAGGTATCGCCTTCTGGTTTATAAATCCAGACAAAATCATTGGACTGATAGGGAGTCAATATTTTCTGACTGTCACAGTCCAGGTATGCAGTAAAGTCAGCTATTAAAACAAAGTAAAAGATGAATTTCCAACTCATAATTACATATTGTTTATCAGTAGAAATATTCTTAATTTTTGTTGGCTAGCCATGAGCTATACCACATTATCATATTGATCAGAAGTGTTAACATAATCAAACTTATATTGCAACGATTGCTTTCTACTGACTTCATATCATGATATTTGAAGGCGTTTTTCACCATTTTCAGTTCTGAATCACCTTGTCCAATTTTTTGTCGATCAAAACCGGACCAAGGTTTCTAGCACATCCCTTGCTTCCAATATCGGTTGACTCTTTTATTCTTTACTCTGTAAGACGGCGGTATGCGATCTCACTTATTTCATTTACCTTCACCTCCCGTCTCCCCCGGCGGTCATACCGAACCAGCGCAGATAAGGGTCATGACCGTGCACCATGGAAATGCCCCACTGCATCGCGCGCGGGTTCTTACTGTCCGCAAAGGCATCCGGTCGATATCCTCCGGGCGCATTAGGGCGATTACGTACCGATGTCAAACACTCAAAATGTAAACCGTCCGCAGCATACTGAATCGTCCGAGAAATCGACGCCAGTGCCGCTACACCGCGTCCAAACGGCCAAACCAATACCTCGTGACTTCCAGGCAAAATGGAATGATCCGGAAACACACCTGTAACTTTTATATAAGGCCCGCGGGGATCTTCGGCAATTGCCACACCCATCTTCGTCTGACCGGGGGTTCTGTTGTACTGCCGGCCCTTGTAGTACAGCCAGTAGCGGCCGTCGCGTACCAGCAGACAACTGTCATCCACACGATAACTGTCAAACTTGGCGTGATCCGTACTCGGCTTAACAATGGGATTGGCCGGATTCTTCGTCCACGGACCATGAGGCGAATCGGATTCGGCCATGCCGATAGCCGCATAATCGCTCGTGTTGTTGTTGACAAAACCGTCCGGCACGGCCGTGTAATAAAGATAGTATTTTCCCTGTGCAGCAAGGATACCGGGTGTAAATACGGCATAGGCGTCAAAACTGCCGCTCGGGCCTTTTCCAAGGGCTTCGCCCTGCTCAGTCCAATGGAGACCGTCCTGACTCGTGGCATACCAGATTGTGCCGAAATAACCAGACGGATATAACGGTGATCCGGCCAACACCTTGGTATACCAGACAAAGTAGACGTCACCTACCTTGATAACATCGCTGGGATCGCGCCGGCACACACCAACTTCATGCCCCATTCCCGTCACGGATTTATAGATGAAGTCAACGGCAGCAGATGCATTACGTTCATGCGTGCCACACGTCTGCTTCGGATTCGGTCGTCCGGCTGCCAAACCATTGTAACTGCACATCCCCGAACAAACTACGATGACTCCCAACCATCTTCTCAGCATATTTGACTATCCTTTCTATTGTCATGATTAAATGACTGTCTATCTTTTCAGGAACCGACAGAGATCCTACTCTACACTTCCGTCATGGTGTCCGGTGACAAAACGGACCGGCTTACCGGCCACCCACAACTCCATGCCCGTTTCGCCGATGTCGTGACTTTATAAATTGTCAGGTCGGGGGATACAAAATAGCGACCCATACTTAGATATGGGTCGCTAGAAGGAGGACTGTTACTAATATCTGAAAACCCATCTCGGTCGAGCGTCCGAACCTGTGTCTGCCCGGCGGCGGACTTACGGATGGCAAAGCCCTGTTGAATGTTATTGTAAGCAGGGTTCTTCAAATTGCTGCGTTTGTAAGGATCTGCATAGGTTCGTACCCCCCTTACGTCCCGCCCACCTTTGTTGTTAAAGATATCCCAGTACCACAACTTGCCGTTACCGCCCAAGTATAATTGACCGGTTGCGAAGCCGCCAATAGGCATACCGATATACTCAAAATTGAGGCTGTTGTCTTTGGTATAGCGAAGGGGCTGGCCGCGCTTGATTAGAGAGTCAGCCCAATACGAATCAAAGTCCTTTATCGTAGGTGTAATTCCGCCGGAGCCTTCCCGGAGACATCCCAGGATCCGGGACGTTTCGATATTTTCTTCTTGATCTGAAGACGTTTGCGCGCATGCTAAATCAGCATGTACCCCTGACATCAAAACGACTATTCCAATTAAGTGAAGAAAAACTAAGTCTATTTTAACCTTAAGATTCTTTTTATCTTCCATGTTCTTTAATAGTTTACCCCAATAGTATCTTCTAAACGGGACTCACGTCATATTCATTCGTGAGAAATTGAAATTCGTGAGGGGCCTATGCCGACCGACTTGGTTTGGCATAGGCCCGGACTATTATGTGTCAATGACTGAGTCCTAATTGCCAGCTACATCGCAGCTTACCGCTGCGGTTCCGGCTACGGCCGATACAGCGCGATCTCGTCAAAGTACATCTTGCCTGCGCCGCCCGGGTTTGTCGTATTTCCGCGGGTGCCCAGGCCAATCGCAATCCTGTCCACGTTGGTCAGGGTGATGCCCTGACCGGCAAGGCTCTGCAGCGGGATGACCCACTCCGTCCATTTGGTCAGCTGTGCCGCATTGGGATCGTCGTGGTACACCACCGCAGCATCGGCTACAGCAACATACAGCCGCTCGGCGGCATTATCCGACTCGCCTCTGAACCACAGCGACAATTCGCTCACGCCTTCCGCGGTCCAGTCACGCTCGCTGGCCGGCAATGTCAGCTCCGTCTCGGAGTACTTCGCGTAGCCCTGCTTGTTGTTGTCGTACGAGAGCGGCATCGACTGACCGCCGCCGTGGACGATACTCATCTCCATGTAAGTAGGACTGGTTTCGTCGCCTACGGCAGAGCCGGTCTCGTTGCCGGCATAGGCCGGCTCATTGTCATATTCGGCGTAGCCAAGCCCGTCTTTCCACGACCACCATATCTCATTGTTGCCAACGTCGTAGTCCTCGAAGTTGTCCACAATCAGGTAGTCCGGCACCGTGAACTTCCAGATCGTTCCGGCATGTATGGTTCCGCCAGCCTCGACTTCATCGATCCGCCAGAAGTAGTCGCCGCCAGCAAACTCGACAAGCCCGGCCAGAGACAGACTCGTCCCGGCCTGATTGCCCTGGAACTCGGGTGAGTCAGAAGTAGCATTAGCGACAGCGTCCCTGTCGGTGCCGAAGTACACATCATGCGAGGCCGCGGTATCGCCCGCCGACCAGCTCAGCAATGTGGCGTCGCTGATATCCACGATCGCGTCGCGGTCCGGCACGGGATTGCCAGCCAGCTTCGTATCGCCAAGCATGAGCTGCTGGATCTCTTCGGCGGTCAAAACCTTATTGTAGATGCGGACATCGTCAACCAGACCATTCCAGAATTCAGCCGCGTCGTTGATCTGTCGCCCGATTCGAGCGCGACTCGGCGTCAGATTCCATTCCTTCGCCTCCGAGAGCAACTGCACGCCGTCGGCATAGAGCTTCGCCATGGTTCCGTCGTAGGTCAGACACAGGTGATACCATACGCCTATCTGCCAGAAGTTCTCGACTGTCAGATCGTTGCCGTAGCCAAAGCCGCTGAGGAGGCGGCCATTCCGCGCGAAACCATTGGCCTGGGAGGCGGCGGGCGAACCATAGCCCACTGCCACCGCCCAACCACTGGACAGGCTATTCGTAGTGACCCAGGCGGATACACTACGGGCAGATGTGCCGGACGGGAGATTGGGCGGATTGCCGAGGTCGATGAAGTCATCTTTGCCGTCGAGTTCCACAGTTCCGCGCTGATACCCGTCCACCCACTGTGCGTTGCCACGGATCTCGCCGTGGTTGCCATGTCCGGACCAGTCCACGGCGGTCGTGCCCTCGCCCTCGTCGAGCGTCCACCAGCCGACCAGGTTCGGGTCCGTGATCTGAACATTGGGTACTGTTGTGAAGCTCCAGACGGTGCCTTTATGCGTGGCGCCGGTATTATCAAATTCATCAACCCGCCAGTAGTAGGTCTTATCCGCTTCAAGCGTGCCGGGAGTATAGGTTGCATCCTGCTGTAGCGCGGCGCCGGAGGCACTGTTTACATCGTCGAAATTGTCGCCGAAGTACACCTGGTGCAAGCTCGCACCCATCCCGGCCGCCCAGTTGAGCGTGGCATCTTGAAGCACATTTTTCGCGCCGTCGGCAGGGCTGGGATTGTAGGCTGTCCTGGGCTGAATCCAGAAGCTCCAGACAGGACCTTTCCACGGGCTGTTGGGATCGGCGTCATTGACCTCATCGATTCGCCAATAGTAGGTTGTGCCCGGAACAAGGCCGTCTGGATAAGCAAATCCGGGAAAGCCAACAATAAGAGACGTTCCAGACTGGTTGCCTAGGAACGTGTCACCGGTGCCGTTGTTGACATCTTCGAAATTATCTCCCAGATACACATCGTGCGAGACCGCAAAATCTCCCGGCTTCCAGCTAAGGGTCGCCCACGTAGCCTCGAGCAGAACACCATCAGCGGGGTCGGGCCCAAAAGCGTAGGGCCAGGGCTCACCTGTCATGGCGCCCAGAATCTCGGCTTCTGACAGAGCGTGGTCGTAAATCCGCACATCGTCAATAAGCCCGTTAAACCAGTTGGCGGTGGATACAATCCCGAATCGCAGATTGCCTCCACGGTCGACAATTCCAGCATTCCTTTCGGGACTGGCAACAACTTCCACGCCATCCGCATAAATCCTCTGGATGTTCCCGTCATGGGTACAGACAATGTGGGTCCATTCCTCATTCGCCAGAATGACTTGGCCACTGTCGACACTCGTTTCTGCGGTGGGCCCACCCGGATAAAAGCCGAAACGCAGCCAGCCATCCGTAGAGTGCTGGCCGAGCCAAAACGTGCGCTGTGCATTATCCAATGTCCACTTCGAGACGTACCCAGCCCAATTCTGGGCGATGTTGCGCGGCTTGACCCAGAAGGCGATACTGATCGCACCGGTATCACCGACCGGAACGTCGCCACAGTTAATCAGCGCATCGCTGCCGTTGAAGTCTGCGGCCGGACCGTGCACGCCTTCCCTGTAAGTCACGCCGCCCTCGGCAACACCGTCGTACCCATTTGCCGAGATGTCATTGGGATTCCCGTCCAGCGGCCAGTGGCCGATAAGGTCCGCTGAGACGCTCGTTGCCGGCCCCAACAGCGAGAACAAAACAACCAGACAAATCAATTTCTTAAACATGATAATAATCCTCCAAATAAAGTTACATTGAGTGTGCTTCGGCTACACACCAAAACACCTTCCGATGATTTTTTACTTTAGCTGGACTTTGTCAGCATCCGCCCCGGACAATTGCTCTACGGCTTGAGACCACCTCCTTTCTTTTCCCATGTATTTGTGAACTACAACACTATAACGCTTAGGTTCGCGTCAGGCTCATCCGGACAAGGGGCCTCCTCTTGCGTCCGGTTCGGCCTTCCGCTCATCACCGAAACTTGGCATACTATCTATCACTACGGAAGCCACGGGATATCAACGTCATGGGCCAGCTCGTATTCCTTATGCCACTTGAGGCCCCAAAGGTCGGTAAGGACGACCTTTTGAGTGGAACCGTCCATGAAAGTCATGTTGATACCCCTGCTATGCCTGTTGATGCAGACACGCGCCATGTCCCAGTTCCAGTGGCCGGGAACAACGGGGTCCAACTTTTCCCAGAAATCTTCGGTCGGCGGAGGATCTCCGGAGTTCTGCCTAGCCGAATCGTTTGGATTTATCGGATTCGTGCCGAACCAGGTGCAATCGCTGACCATCGGGATCTGTGCGGCATACTTCGACTGCAGCCGCTGCCACTGGCGGCGTTGGCCGTTCGCCCGCCATCCGTACTCGCCGGATGCCGGGTCGATCGAATTAATCCAGAGGTTGATGCCGTAGCTGCCGTAGTTCTTTCTCCCTTCCGGGCCGAACCGGTGCGCTTCCATGATCGGGCCAGGGCCCCACTGTTTGAACGTGGTTCCGATGCCCCCCACCGGGCCGTTCAGCTTGGCGGCGGACGGGCAAACCCGGAACTCATCGACATCGCCGTACAGCTTGCTCAGCTCCGGCATCCACCCCCCCTGAGTTACGCCGGTTGCCCACACGTTGTGCTCGATCCAGAACTTGTCATCGTTGTCCGTCGTGTACATGAAAAAGATTGTTCCCCACTGGCGCAAATGGGCTTTGCAAACGGCGGACCGGCCCAGCTTTCTGGCCTTACTCAAAGCCGGCATGAGAATGCCCATGAGCAGCGCAATGACGGCAATGACTACCAACAGTTCGATGAGCGTGAATCCTGTCCTCTCTGAAAAACGCCCAGCGTGTGTTGTTGCTCCAACGGCAGGGTCCCTGGTGGCGGCCGAGGACCGGCCCGTTACGACTATCTTTGCTTTGACCGGTATTTCCCATATAAACTTCACTGAAAAATTCCTGCTTGCCATAAGTCCAATAATACCAAAATTCCATCTCAATTTCAACAATCTTTCGGCATGTTCAACATGCCATGTCCCAAAAAACACGAGAAAAGCAATGTATTTGCGTGAAGAATCCGCTTTTTCCTGCTATTTTGGCACACTGTGCGCTTGTCAAGCACCAATGGGACCACTATGAAAATCTGTCTATCCTCTTGAAAAACAAGCATTTACATTCTCAAGCTCCATATTCGCATTTTACACCATCAAATGCTATAATACCTCTGTTGAGT
>Ga0209979_1001280_pt1 | contig 28261 bp, 18 predicted proteins | sample AnhtaG_FD_183114 | JGI IMG/M metagenome (GOLD analysis project Ga0209979, IMG submission 183114) | Deep subsurface microbial communities from Anholt, Denmark to uncover new lineages of life (NeLLi) - Anholt_01485 metaG (SPAdes) (version 2) | ecosystem: Environmental > Aquatic > Marine > Oceanic...
CCGACTCTGTGTTGCACGTCTACCATCTCCTTTTCGACAAGGTGCTTCGTACTGCCGAGGAGGAGCATTTCTTCGGCGATCTGGTCGCCCTGACCCGGGGCATGCTGTGGGCCTCGCAGAGCCAGTACGAGGCCTTGAGAGGAACGGCCCTGGAGGAGATAGCACGACGCAATGTAGCCTACTTCGCCGTGGCCCTCAAACTGCTCGATCCCGAGGCGCAGATACCTGATTTGGTCAGACAGGAAGTGGAATCGGAACTGGCCCTCATCGAGGCTCACGAGGGCTTCGCCGAGTCTGCCATCTTCCCCGGCTACGACGAGGACTACAGCCAGTACGTCCCCCGTGGCCACTACACGAGAAATGAGACTCGACGGCGCTTCTTCAAGGCTATGATGTGGTACGGACGCATCAACTTCCGCCTCAAGGAGCCGGAAGAGACTCGATCGGCACTGTTGATCGCTCAGGCGCTGTCCCGCGTGGAGATAGACGGCGAGCCAGCCTCCGACCTCTGGGAGCGCATCTACGGGCCGACGGTGTTCTTCGTTGGAGCCACCGATGATCTCAACATCTACGACTATCAAACGCTCATGGAAGAGGTCTATGGATCCATCCCCGAAGATCCCGCCGCTTTCGTGGACGACGACCTGCTAGAGGCCTTCATTGAGGCGGCTCGTGAGCTGCCGCCGCCCCAGATCAACTCCATGTGGGTGTGGGTCTGGGAGGACCGAGAGGAGGCCACGCAGGGCTTTCGCTTCATGGGTCAACGGTTTGTCATCGACGCCTACATCTTCCAGCAGTTGATCTACAGCAATGTGGACGGGCGTTTTCTGCCCAAGGGGTTGGACGTCTTCGCCGCCATGGGGTCCGACGAAGCCTACGAACTGCTGGACGAGATGGGCGAGACCCAGTATCCCCGCTACGTCGAACAGATGGACAAGGTCAGGGAAGAGATAGCGGCCCTGGAGATGGATAGCTGGACCCAGAACCTGTACTGGTCGTGGCTATACGCCTTTCAGCCCGTCATCGCCCCCAAGGACGAAGCATTCCCTGCCTTCATGCGCACAGAGGCCTGGGCACAGAAGGATCTGCACACGGCGCTGGGCAGTTGGACTGAACTGAAACACGACACGATCCTCTATGCCAAGCAGGCCTACGCTGAGCTGACCGCTATGCCACCGCAGATGGCTCTCCAGGGGTATGTGGAGCCCAATCCCGAGACATACGCACGGCTAGCCTCCCTGACTCGCATGACCATCGACGGCCTGGGGGAGCGAAACCTGTTGTCAGCAGATGACAGGGACAGCCTGGAGTACCTAGAAGAGCTACTCCTGTCTCTGAAGACCATCGCCGAGAAGGAGTTGGCAGGAAACACCTTGACCGATAGCGAGTATGAGCTCATCAACTCCTACGGTGACATCTTGGAGCGCCTGACCGTTGCCGCCGCCCACAAGGAGGAGGAGTTCGGAGGCGCTATCGAGGAGGAAGCTGCCATCGTGGCCGACGTAGCCACCGATCCCAACAGCGGCACTGTCTTGGAGGAAGCGACGGGCAAGGTCTTCGAGATGTACGTAGTGGTCGAGGAGGACGGGCAGTTGATGGTTACCGAAGGCGGCATCTTCTCCTACTACGAGTTCGCATGGCCCATGGGCGATCGCTTCACCGACGAGAGTTGGCGCGAGATGCTGAACAGTGGCGAGGCTGCCCCACGACCTGCGTGGACCAGTAGCTTCATGTCGCCATGAGAGACTCTCCCGGACAGCGAGATCTGCCTCACTAGCTGTATCCCCGCCCAACCCCGTGCTGCGGATGGCCCGCAGCTCTTTGGGACGCGAACCCTCCCCGTCCCACCGCGACACCACCTCGCCCACTGGCGCAGGCTCTCCGGGCCTCCTCAACACGCCTTACACCCGTTTGACAGCAGTTGCCTGCGCAATTATAATAAAAACGGCAATTCCTACCGCTCTGGTCTGATTTCTCGACCCATCAGGCCTCAGCGCACCGGCTGGAGAATAATGGTCCTGTATCACAGGACCCTAAGGGAACATATGGCTGGAACTCTGGTCATAGGGGCAGGCATAGCGGGAATGCAGGCTGCCCTCGACGTCGCCGATGCGGGCTTCAAAGCGTACCTGGTGGAGAAAGAGCCGAGCATCGGTGGCCGTATGGCCCAACTGGACGAGACCTTCCCCACCCTCGACTGTTCCTCGTGCATCCTGACGCCCAAGATGGTAAGCGTCGGCGGTCACCCTAATATCGAACTCTTGACGTACTCAGAGGTCATCGAAGTCGAGGGGAACGCCGGTCATTTCGAAGTCAAGGTGCGAAAGAAGCCCCGATATATCGATGTGATGAAATGCACGGCTTGCGGCATCTGCGCCGAGAACTGCCGCCTTAACGGCAGAATCGACAGCGAGTTCAACGTGGGTATGGGCAAGAGAGGGGCTGCCTACGTGCCGTTCCCTCAAGCCGTTCCTCTAAAATACACCATCGATGCTAAGCGCTGTCTAATGATTCAGAGGGGAAAATGCGGCAAATCCCCACCGTGTAGAGACGCCTGCCCGGCTGATGCCATAGACTTCGAGCAACAAGAGGAGATCGTGGAGCTAGAGGTGGCGGCGATCGTCGTCGCCACCGGGTTCGACCCCTTCGATGCCCACTTGAAGCCAGAATATGGCTACGGCATCTATGACAACGTCATCACCGGCCTACAGTTCGAGCGCCTCTCTTCAGCGTCAGGACCGACCTTCGGAGAGCTGAAGCTCAACGATACAAACATTGAAGATGTGGTGTTCATCCAGTGTGTAGGCAGCAGGGATCGGAACCTGGGAAACCCCTACTGCTCGCGGGTCTGCTGCATGTACACGGCGAAACAGGCCCATCTGGTGCGGGAGAAGCTTCCGGACGCTCAGATCAGCGTCTTCTACACGGACATCCGCGCCTTCGGCAAGGGGTTTGAGGAGTTCTACGACCGTGTGAGAGAGGAGAGGGTTCGATACCGGCGCGGCAACCCCTCGGAGATCTACAAGCGCGGCGACCGTCTGGTGGTGAGCGCAGAGGACACCCTCCTCGGCAAACCGGTGGAGGTGGAGGCCGACCTGGTTGTTCTAGCCGTGGGACTGGTACCCAGAGAAGATGCACAGGCTGTGGTGGGCTTATTGGGTCTCTCCCGCTCTGAAGACGGCTTCCTCAAGGAGGCCCACGCCAAGCTGCAACCAACGGACACGGAGGTAGAAGGCATATTCCTGGCGGGATGTTGCCAGGGACCCAAGGACATCCCGGACGCTGTGGCTCAGGCCAAGGCTTCCGCAGCCTCAGCCATCGTGATCATGTCTCAATTCACCAAGAATCCCGCGTCCGGTGAGGACTGAGCGGACAATGGAAACCGAACAGAGTATCCTGGAGCGTTGCGATCTGTGGGGGTGTATTCAGTGCGGCAAGTGCACTGGCGGCTGCCCCATGGCCTTCAAGACGACTCTGAACATCCGTCGTCTGATCTACGAAGCCTTGATAGAGGGAGCAGTGGATCCCAGTGGCATGGAAGAGCTATGGGACTGCACCACCTGCGGCACATGTGTCCTACGCTGCCCCAAGGAAGTCGAGCCAGCCGACATGATAGTCGCCTTACGCACTGTGCTGGTCGATGGAGGGGTGATCCCCCCTACCATCAGGGATGCTCTGACCAGTGTGTTCAGGTATGGCAACCCTTCCCTCATGCCACCGGACGAGAGGGCGGACTGGGCAGAGGGACTGGGCGTGAAGAACATCGCCGACGGCGCAGACGTGCTGTACTTCGTGGGCTGCATCCCCTCCTACGACGATCGGGCTCAGAAGGTCGCCAAAGCCCTGGTGAAGGTCTTCCAGAAGGCCGACGTTGATTTCGGCATTCTCGGAGTGGAGGAGAAATGCTGCTGTAATGAGGTACGCCGAGTCGGCGAAGAGGGGCTCTTTGAGTACATGGTAGAAGAGCAACTGGAGCTCTTCGGCAAGTACAACGTGCAACGCATTGTGACCACCTCGCCTCACTGCTACAACACCTTCAAGAACGAGTACGAAGGTCTGGACATCGAAGTGCGGCACTACACTCAGTTCGTGGCTGAGTTGGTGAAGGAAGGCAAGCTGACCTTCTCTGGCGAGTTGGATAAGGTGGTCACTTATCACGACCCTTGCTTCCTGGGTAAGCAGAACGATATATTCGACGAGCCACGGGAGATCATTCAGAGCATTCCCGGCGTGGAGTTCCGTGAGATGGATCGCATAAGGGACAGGAGCCTCTGCTGTGAGGGGGGAGGCGGCAGGATGTGGTGGGAGGGCACCAACCCCGAGGATCGTCTTGCGACTTCACGCTTTGAGGAGGTCCTCAGCGTCGGAGCCGACATCATGGCCGTCGCCTGCCCGTTCTGCCTTCTGACCTTTGAACTAGCTGCCAAGGCAGGCGGATACGAGGAGAGGGTCCAGGTACTAGACATCTTGGAGTTGGTCGCTGAGGTGATCTGATTCTGGGGTTACCCCAACCGGAGGAGCAATGCCACCCAAGATTGGGGTTTACGTTTGCCATTGTGGAACAAACATCGCCCATACCGTGGACGTCGAAGAGGTAACCCGGGCGGCGGGCGGGCTGCCGAACGTTGCGATAGCCCGCGACTACATCTACATGTGTTCTGACCCCGGACAGCAGTTGATTCAGGACGACATCCGGGAACTCGGTCTCGATCGAGTGGTGGTGGCGTCGTGCTCACCCCGCATGCACGAACTCACCTTCAGGGCGGTACTTCGTGACGCGGACATCAACCCATACTACTTGCAGATAGCCAACATCAGAGAACAGTGCTCTTGGGTGCACACCGAGCGCGCACGAGCGACTGAGAAGGCCAAGGGGGTGGTTAGCGCCGCCGTGTCCAGGGCGTGTCTTCTCGAGCCGCTGGAGGAGAGAGATGCCCAGGTAACGCCGGCGGCCCTGGTCATCGGAGGAGGCATCGCCGGCATGCAGACCGCTCTGACCATCGCCGACGCCGGCTATGTAGTGCACTTGGTGGAGAAGGGACCCTCCATCGGCGGTCACGTGGCCGAACTGGGCAGGACGTTTCCCACCTTGGAGGACGTGGGTCCCCTGCTGGGCGGGGTCATACAGAGCGTGGAGACGCACCCCAACATCGAACTGTTCACCAACTCCCAGGTGGTTGAGGTAGAAGGCTTCATCGGCAACTTCGAGGTCAAAGTGAGGCGTGGGGCGGCCAATTCGAGAGAGGAGGCCGCTTCGGACGATGTGGCAGGTTCGCAGCAAGGGGAAGAAATTCGTGACTTGAGCGTGGGAGCTATCGTTGTCGCCACAGGTTTCGACATCTTCGATGCTGCCCTGAAGCCCGAATTCGCGTACGGTCTATACGATGGCGTGATCACCGGCCTGGAGTTGGAGCGATTGTCGTCGTCCTCAGGTCCCACCGGGGGCAAGATCAGCGTTGCCGACAGAGAGATCCGAGATGTGGTCTTCATCCACTGCGTCGGCAGCCGGGACCGGAACCTGGGAAACCCTTATTGCTCACGGATATGCTGCATGTACACCGCCAAGCAAGCTCACGTAGTGCGGGAAAAGCTACCCGACGCCAGGATCACCGTCTTTTACATCGACATGCGGGCCTTCGGCAAGGGGTTCGAGGAGTTCTACGACCGCGTGAGAGAGGAAAGAGTGCTATACCGGCGAGGGAACGCGTCTGAGATCTACAAGCGAGGGGACAGGCTCGTCGTGAGGGCAGAGGACACCTTGCTCAGCAAACCCGTCGAGGTGGAGGCTGACTTGGTGGTGCTGGCCACGGGACTTGTCCCACGCAGCGACGGTGATCAGATAGCTAGCTTGCTGAAGCTGTCTCGTTCCGCGGATGGGTTCTTCATGGAACTCCACCCCAAGCTGAGGCCCGTAGACACGGCCACCGACGGTGTCTACCTTGCCGGGTGTTGCCAGAGCCCCAAGGATATCGCCGACACGGTCGCTCAGGCCAAAGCGGCTGCGTCTTCCGCATTGATTCCGCTGTCTCTGGGCAAAGTGAGGGTAGAATCCGTTGCCTGTGCCATAGACCCTCTTCTCTGTTCAGGTTGTGGGTTGTGCGCCGACGCTTGCATCTACGGTGCTCTGAACCTCGATGAGCGGAGAGGCGTTATGACCGCCAACCAGGTGATCTGCAAAGGTTGCGGTGCTTGTGCAACGGCATGTCCATCAGGAGCCATTGTGGTGAAGCACTTCACTCTGGACCAGATACTCGCCGAAGTAGAAGCAGCGATATGAGCTTGGCCATCCGTTCTCTTGCTGTTGCGCCTTCGCTCGACAAGAGAGCGAAGCCACAATCAGCCACCATTGGGATGTGAGTTCATGCCAGCGCTCTCTCTCGTGCTCGGAACCTGTTGAACTCCATACCGCTGCTCGCCAAATGCACGAGAACCCAGAGATTGAGGTGAGAGAGCCGGTCGAGGTCTGTGGCTACTATCGCGCTCCAGGGGAAGTGACCCTCCAGTTGGTCAAAGGTGACCTCTTCTTCGTTGTGGGGCTCAACGGTGTTGGGAAAATGGCCATTCATCCGCTGCCTGGCCAGCTAGCCCTTCTCAGAGACGAGCGGTTGGCTGCAATTGCCACTGGGCGGCGACGCGATGATGCATGGAGCATTGCCCTCCTTGACCTTGGAACGTGTGCAGGAGCAGCGATACTTTTCGCCCACCTGCGCCCCGTCGACGGGTCATACGACCGGCAGGGCGTGTCATATCGAAGGCGGTCAGGTGGCTGACAGAGCAAGGTACCTCGTCCTGTCTCTGGACAGATTCATCCTGTGGCTATCCAGCCATTGGTTGCTGGTGTTCAATGTAGTCTTGGGCCTCTACGCAGGCCTGCCTGTGTTAGCCCCGCTGCTCATGTCTTGGGGACAGGATAGGTTGGCCAATGTGATCTACTTTGTCTACCGGTACCTATGCCACCAGATGCCTTCACGCTGCTTCTTCATCGGACGCTTCCAAGTCGCCGTATGTCAGCGTGATCTGGCTCTCTACGCCGGGGCTTGCCTGGCCGGCCTGCTTTTCGGCCTGGTCAGAGAACGTGTAAGAGCCCTACCGGTACGGGTATGGGTGATCCTCATTTCTCCCTTGGTGCTCGACGGGGTAACTCAACTCCTGGGGCTGCGCCTGAGCACATGGCAACTGCGCACTGCCAGTGGGCTTCTGGCCAGCGGAGCTACAGTGTGGATGGTCTATCCCTATTTGGAAGAGGGTTTCCGAGATATTCGCACCTCCGCCAAGTCACAGCTAGGAAGAGCGCAAGAAGCGGCGGAGAAACCGGGTTAGAGGCCGCGCGCCCCTCGAGCGATCACCGGCATCGTGAGCCTGCTACCGCTGTCTGCGGCCACGATTACCTCCTCTTTCCCTCACCACCTGATACCCGGAGACATAGTACTCCGATCCCTCTTGACTGCGGAGATAGTCGTCCACCGCATTCTCGTCCACTATGAGGTCCAATCTCAAGGTGATGGGGTAGCCTCCTATGGATCTCGCTTGACATATCTCGACCGCGTCTTGATCCTCGGTGATGCTACTCCTCTCGTAGTCCGGATCGAGCTCGATCCACCGCGCTCCGTCCTCAACCCTCTCTACGTAGAAGAGTTGATTGCCGCGCCACCGCAGAATACCATGGGAGAATGGAGGACCGATGGGCTTGGGCGCCTGCGCCCTCTCCCCCATGGCCTTCTCATATTCCGCGAACAGTTGGGCCAATTCCGCGGCTCTGCTCTCCTCCCCGTCACTGGTCTCCAGGCCTGCTCCTTCGAACAGCCTCTCGTAGCCATACTTGTCGGCAATGCTTTTCATGAACTGCTGGCAGGCCTCTATCAGACGCCAGACGTTGACCATATGCAAGGTTGGGGTCTTGGATCGAGAAGCCTTGTGGATCGCCAAATCGACTCGACTCAGTGTGGATCGGCAAAGATCAACGTCGTCGCCGTCTACACGCTTGCCCAGATTCTCTATCAGCGACCACGCATCCCTGCCGAGTTGCAGGGATGCGTGGTCTAGCGCAGTCTCCGCGCCATCAGTGGCCTTTTCAGTCTGGGTAAGCAGTTTCTGACCTAGCAGTTTGAGAGCATGGCAATACAAATCCAGTTGGGTCAATGATTGGCGAACTTCCCCATGCCGCCTTTCTTTCTCACTCGCCATCGGTTCCTAGGCTTCTCCCTTCACGTCTGTGTCTTGTCCAGCCATCATCGTCCGAACCAGGGCCTTCTCCTCTTCCAACGTCCCGATCTCCCCTTCCAACCAGGCATTCCGCAAGGCATCTAGGATCTCACCATAACGAGGGCCGGGTGGAAGGCCCATTCTCTTCAGATCGTCGCCGTCCGCCAGAGGCTCAACAGACGCCAGTTCTCTGTGATACAAGTCCAGTCCGTGCCTGATCACATCATCCTCCGCGGCGAGCCAGCAGACGAAGATAGCCTGATCGGAGAAGGGGCAGAGCAAATGATAGATGCCGCTGGGGGTGAGTTTGGCATCGGCCAGAGCCGGCAGCACGGACGTCAGCCGGCTGACCTCCTCCAGGAAGTGAGCGTCATCTTTGGACAGCTTCAGCCGGCCCGCCAAGTCATCTACCCGTCGCGCACTGGCCCGTACGCTCACCAAGGCCAGATACAGCATCATTCGCGAAACGGCCTGTCTCTCTGCTACGGGCTCTTCCGTCACCCGCTGAGCTTGCCACTCCTGCGAAGCAGCGGGCGATTTCGCCACAGCCTCTTCCATTGCCTTATCCCACACCAGGGCCGGATGTATCTGGTGTAGTATACCCAACTCAGCAAGTCGTCGCAGTGGCCTCACGGGAAACTCCTCCTGGAACAGAGCATGCAACTCCTGACGCACCCGCTCCCCGCCCACCCTGTCCAGCCATTCCAGGGCGTCAGAGATCAGTTCCTCCGTCATCTGCTCGATCTGAAAACCCAGTCTCTGCTCGAGACGAACCGCTCGCAGCATGCGGATAGGATCCTCTATGAAGCTCAGATTGTGGAGTACCCGGATCAGTCCCTCTTCGAGGTCCCTTTCCCCTCCGTAGTAGTCCAGAAGCTCTCCAAAGGAGTCCTTGTCCAGCCTGATGGCCATGGTGTTGATGGTGAAATCGCGCCGATACAGGTCTTGCTTGATCGAGCTGCGCTCCACTCGCGGCAAGGCAGTCGAGTACTCGTAGAACTCCCTGCGGGCGGTGACGAAGTCTATGAAGGGCACCACCCTGTCTTCTTCTTCGAGGATTAGCTTCGCGGTGCCAAAGCGGTCGTGGCTGTGAACTCGCCCACCAACTATACAGGCCAGACGCTTGGCCAAAGCGATGGCGTCGCCCTCTACGACCAGATCTATGTCCAGGTGAGGCTTACCCAACAGCAGATCACGCACGAACCCGCCAACGAAGTACAGAGAATAGCCCATCTCTGTGGCTGTCTTGCTGGCTTCCAGGATCAGGCCCAAGAGTGCAGGAGGGAGCGCCTCTCGAACGTGCTTGGCCATCTCTTCAGCACGCGATGGGCGGCGAGGTTTGCTCCACACCTTGATTAGATCGGTCCGGGTGACGATCCCGATGATCTCACCGCTCTCTACAACGGGCACCTGACCGACGTCGTGCTCCATCATCACCTCTTGCAGATGTTCTACCGCGTCGGACGGAGCAACGGCGATCTCGCCTTTGTGCATGTAGTTCTTGATGGGCGCATCTTGCCTCTCGTATTGGAGCGCCTTGTCAATCTCCCTTCGTGTCAGGATCCCTAGCAGTTTGCCGTGTGAGACCACCGGGAAGCCCTCATGTCCATACCGACGCATCATCTCTTCCGCTTCCAACACTGAGGTGTCTGGAGACAGGGTGTGGACACCGTACGACATGAGTTCGCGCACCGTGGTGCGCGGCCGAATCTCCCTTTCCAAGAGGTCCAGCAATCCTAGGCGCGTTTCCGCCAGCGTCCTGTGCCTGATCAGCGCGGCCGCCGCCTTGCTATGTCCCCCTCCGCCATAATGGCGAGCTATCTGGGCCACGTCAATGGCTTCCGAGTTACTCCGAGCCACCAGTTGCAGGCCAGCGTCGAGATCAACGATGACGAAGAGCGCAGCAGGCTCGTAGAGGTCTCTCAGCTTGTGAGCGAGAGTCGAGATCTCCTCTATGTACCCCTCAGCCTTGCCGCTGGCGATGACCACGGTCTGGCCCGCGAACTCATGAAATTCCGCACCATCTACCAAGGCCCGGTATAGGTGACGTTGACTCTCACTGAGAGGGCGGTGCAAGAAGTCGTTCACCACCTCAAGGTTGGCCCCTTGCTCCAAGAGCCACGCTACGCAGCGGGCATCGTCCGGCGTGGTGGTGGAATACATGAGGGAGCCGGTGTCTTCATATATCCCCAGCAGCAGAAGGGTTGCTTCCACCGGAGAGAGCGACAACCGCGACTGGCAGATTTGATCCACGAGAAGCGTTGTCGTGGAGCCCACGTCTCCACCGTGGAAGTTCCTTTTGTCTTCCAGATCTCTCTGCTGAGGATGATGATCTATGATACGTATCTCCGTATCTCGCGACATGCCCTTGAGAGACGGAAGGCTTTGAGTATCAACCAAGGTCAACACCCTGACTGTGCGCTGGGGCACGTCCTCACGCTGCACGAACGGCAGTTCGTCCCTGTAGAGGGCGAGGAAATCGCGCAGGTTTCGGTTGAGTCGCTGGGGTAGGACCGGGATCGCGCCGGGATATAGCTTTGCTGCACCCAACATCGATGCCAGCCCATCGAAATCTGTGTGCTCGTGGGACGTTATTATCTCCATCGCAAGCTTTCGCTAGGTTATTCTATCAGAGAGTGTCTGATTTGACAATCGGCAAGCGCTAATTTATAATTCGCCTTCGACGAGTGCAGGCGCTGCGCTTGTCGTCACGGAGAGAAATCAGTGGTTGCAATCATAAGGTCCCACGCTCGCTTCTGCTTTCTACTCATCTGCTTGGTGCTCATCGCAGCCGTCTTGGCCAACATCTTGATTCCCGCAGCCATCTCAGTGAGAAGAGGCTCCTCAGAATACCACGCTCCCAGGCTCATCCCCAACACCGATGTCAACCCTTTCGGCGCCAACTTCTTCTTGGACCGGGAAGTGGAGGAGTGGAAACTCCGAAAGACCCTACAGATGGCCCGAGACTCGGGTCTCGGCTGGGTGAAGCAGCAGTTCACCTGGGAAGAGATCGAGCCTGTCAGAAAGGGCGAGTTCTTCGATGAGCGGATCAGACGGAGTAGCTGGGAAAAGTTCGACCGCATCGTGGATCTGTGTGAGGAATATGGCCTACAGATCATAGCCCGCCTTGACAGGCCCCCTGACTGGACCAGAGAGGACAACAGTTACAAGGAGCGTCCCCCTGACGACTTCGAGGATTACGGCGATTTCGTCTACACCTTCGTTAATCGCTACAGGGGACGGATCAAGTATGTTCAGATCTGGAACGAGCCCAACATCTTCCCCGAGTGGGGAAACCGGCCGGCAGACCCAGTTGGCTACGTCGATCTGCTGAGTGTGGCCTACCAACGCGCGAAACAGGCGGACCCCAACGTGTACGTCCTGAGCGCCCCGATGGCGATTACCCGTGGGCAGGTCCATCCCGAACCAGGCAAGTGGATCAGCATGAACGAGATACAGTTCTGGGACGAGATGTACCAGGCAGGGGCTAAGGACCACTTCGATATCCTCTCCGCCAACGCCTTCGGACTGGGCAGTCCTCCCGAGGAACCTGCCCAGGCGGACGTTCTGAATTTCCAGCGGGTGCTATTCCTGCGCCAGGTCATGGAACGGTATGGTGACTCCAACAAGGCGATTTGGTTCAACGAGTACGGTTGGAACGCCTCCCCCGAGGATCTCCCGGAGGATCAACTGATCTGGAACCGGGTCACAGAAGAGGAGCAGGCTGAATTCACCGTGCGGGGCATCGAGCATGCTCGTGCGAACTGGCCCTGGGTCGGAGTGCTCAATATCTGGTATTTCAGGCAGGTGGGGAGTATCTCGCCCGACCGTTCAGACTATTACTTCCGCATGGTGGATGTGGACTTCACGCCCAGGCTGGTGTACTACCGGGTCAAGGGGGCAGCAGAGCAGATGCTGGGGCCTGTTGGCCCAGGCTACTATCAGGAAACCAATCCCGCTGTGAGTCTGGATGGACGCTGGCTCGCGGAGATCGAGACCCGGGCCAGCGGTCAGGCGCACGTGACGAGCGACATCGGAGGCGCCAACCTGACGTTCACCTTCGTCGGCGAGAACGTGGACGTGATCGCCTGGCGAGGGCCCGATGGAGGGCGTCTTGGTGTGACCCTGGATGGGCGTCGGGTGGACGGTCTGCCGCGCAACGGAGAGGGCCAGTCGTATGTCGATCTCTTCAGTCCGGTCACTCGCTGGCAGCAGCGAATACCCCTGGTCCATCAAGTCGAGCTTGCCGAGCACACTCTGCAACTGAGCGTCCTGGCAACACCCAATCTGGCTTCCGAGGGCAACCGGGTGGCGATTGACGCCTTTGAAGTGACGACCGGAGAGCGCCCCTCCGTGTCCTACGTGCTCGCGGCGGCCCTGGGGCTGGCCATGGTGGTGGTTGGAGGAATGACATTCAGGGAGTGGAGGCTACTGCGGCGCAAGAAGCTCTGAGCCGCTCTGCGAGCAGGTGGCTTCAGCCTTCGCGAATGAAGCTTCTCTCGTGGCCCTGGGGGGAGAGGCATCTCCCGGGTGCAACCTCGAGGCGAGACCGCACCTCATCCAGGTCTGAGAGATGTGGTGGGGAGGTCTCCTAGGCCCCATTCCCCGGCGGCTTACCAGAAGTAAGACCCAGACGGTCGCTTAGGCGAGGAAGCTAACGCTCTTGGTAGTCTTCGAGATGTACGCAACCTGATTAAGGGATGAAGAAGTCAGGGCTGGGCCGGGCCTTGGTTCTGAGCGCTGTGCTCGCCCTGTCTGTGAGCCTGGCAGGCGAACATGTGCAGGCGACGCTGTTGCTCCACCAGGCGGATCGACATCGCCTAGAGAAGGAGTACAGCCGCGCGATCAGCCTTTATCAGGAGTTTGGTGCCCTGAGACCCAACTCGGCCCTGCCGCACATCCGGTTAGGTCGAGTGTATGTCGCTCAAGGGAGATGGGATGAGGCTCACGTGGAGTTCGCCCAAGCTCGGGAGTTGGACGCAAGTAGCGCGGAGCCCCTCCTAGGCCTGGGCATGGTTGCTCATCAGCGCGGCGACCTGGAGGCTGCTGTCGATCTCTGGCGGGCAGCCACATCCGCGAACCCTAGGAATGTCGAGGCTCATAACCAGCTCGGCCAGGCGTACCTGTACTCCTCGAGGCCTGAGCTTGCACGCCGGGAGTTCGAGCTTGCAGTGCTACATGACAAAGACCAGCAAGCAGCGCACTACTACTTGGGTCTCTTGCTCGCGGCCCAGGACCCACTTCTCTCCGCCGAACACATGGCGATTGCCGCCACTGGTGACGATGGGCACCTCGCTGAGAGTGCACAGGACTGGGTCTCGCTACTTGACGACCTCGCCCTGTCCCAGAATGAGACACAGGCGACAGCTCGTCTGGCCCACGCTTATGTCAAGCAAGATCTTGGCAATCTCGCTCTGCCGCAACTGGAGAAACTGTTAGTTCTTGAGCCTGACAATCACGCTGCGCGCGCCTATCTAGGGTACGCCCTCTACACCCTCGATCAGCATGACAGGGCACGCACCGTCCTGCGCGACGCGACGCACCTGGCACCCAAGTACCCCTTGACGTACTATTTTCTGGGTCTCCTCCATCGCTCTGATGGATACCTGCCTACAGCGTTGTGGGAGTTCAGGAGATGCCTCCAGTTGGATCCCTTCAACGCTGCCACTTACGCCAGCATCGGGGAGACCTACCAGCGCCTGGGGCAGTACGTGACCGCCGCCGAATGGTATGCCAGTGCCGTCGAGGTGGCTCCGGAGGAAGTGGAGTTCTGGCTGCTCCTGGCACAGTTCTACGTGGATGTGCTCCCCAGGGCAGAGGAAGCGCTGGAGGCTGCACAGCACGCCGCAGACGTGGCTCCTGACAACCCCATTGCCCAGGAGCTTCTCGGTTGGGCTCGTCATCTTGAGGGAGACGAAAACGGCGCCCAGGTCGCTCTGAAGAAGTCTCTGAGCCTCGACCCCGACTTCGCCAGAGCTTACTACCATCTGGGTGTCGTCTACTCTGAGATCGGGGAGAAGGACAACGCACAGTGGGCATATCAGCGGGCGATAGACCTCGACAGCGACGGTTTCTACAGGCAGAGGGCTACGGTCGAGCTGAGAACGAGGGACTAGATCGGTTGGTTCACCGTCCTCCGGCCGACCTACTTTTGAAGGGTACTTGACCCCACATGAGCCCTATGCTACCATTCAGTTGGAACGGCCGGAGCGCTAGACTACACGGATTCATGTGCGGCAGGCATCAACCTCAGCGCAGGTCCGACCAGTGAGACTGGAAGAGAAAGTGGCAATCATCACCGGTGCCAAATCTGGGATCGGATTCGCCACTGCTGTTCGTTTCGTTGCTGAAGGCGCCAAGCTGCTGACGGGCTTGGTTCTCGTGTTTGCAGGCGTGCCCCTCATGTCCAACCTGCCAGAGCGCGTGTTGAACGTATCCTACAGAGACTGAAAGCGTAGGGGAGGAAATGGAAGAGAAAAGGCGAATGGTCCTCGATCTTTGTGTCTGCCGGGGATGTCCCAGTTGGGTAGAATGTGGGGAAGAGGGTGGCTTTTGTTTTCCCACCATCGGCAGGAGCAGTTGCATTGACAAAGAGTCCGGTTGCATCTGCCCAAGCTGCCCCGTCACCGAGAAGATGAATCTCAACCACGACTACTACTGCACCAGAGGCTCAGAGGAGGAGCAATCTGGAATGCAGACGCCCGTGGCATTATAGAAAGCGACACAGGCGATGACGAACGATCAGAAACCTAGCGCCTCCGCATTCTTCACTAACCTGAAGACGCCCATGCCGTGGCGACGCAGACTCTGGTTGCTGGTGCGCAACAACTGGCTCAAGATCCGCACGGCGAGTAACTGCTGTGGCCATCATGGAGAGCCTGGCTGTTGACAGGTCCCCTAAGGGAGACTGGGGCAGTCTCAAAGGTCCGGTAACGAATGACCTTTTCGAGATGAGTGCGCCAAGAGGTGAGGCCGGTGCCGAAAGAGGTTCTCAAGGTCGCAACATACAACTGCAACTCCATCCGAGCCCGGCTGGAGCAGGTACTGACATGGCTTCAGCGAGAGAAGCCCGACATCCTGTGCCTACAAGAGACGAAGGTGCAGGACGCTGCCTTTCCGGGGGACGTCTTCTTCGACTTGGGCTGCCGGGTGGTCTACCGGGGACAGAAAGCCCACACCGGGGTAGCGATGGTCTGCCGAGAAGAACCTCACGAGGTGGCCTTTGGGCTGGACGACGGTGGCGAGCCCGACGAGGCGCGGCTGATTCGCAGCAGGGTGGGGAGCATCGCAGTGGTCAATACTTACGTCCCCCAAGGGCGCACGGCTGATTCGCCTCACTTCCAGCATAAACTGGAGTGGCTGCTTCGATTGTGCAGGTTCTTCGAGCGCCACTATGACCCTCAAGAACCGTTGCTGTGGCTGGGCGATTTCAACGTCGCTCCGGAACCGATAGACGTGTATGATCCAAAGAGGCTCAGCAAGCACGTTGACTTCCATCCGGAGGCCAGGAAGGCCCTGGCGCAAGTACGCGAGTGGGGTTTCGTTGATATCTTCCGGCTTCATCACCCAGATGAGCCAGGACAGTACACCTTCTGGGACTACAGGGTGCCAAATGCGCTCGACCGGGGAATGGGCTGGCGCGTGGATCACATTTGGGCCACCGAGCCACTGGCCAAGAGATCCACAGGCGCGTGGATCGACGTCGAGGCACGCCGCGCCCAAAGGCCCTCCGACCACACCTTTCTGGTGGCCGAGTTCGCCCGTTGATAGCGTAGCCCGCAGACTTCCTCTATTCTCTGAGCTGCTTCTTCTGCCCGCTCGCGAGAACGTCGATTGGAAAGCTGCGAACCGGCGCAGGCCCCTGGCGTGGAAGCCGCGCAGAGAAGCTGCCGCGTGGCCCCTGCTTCGGTCCAGTGCACAGGCCTACTCTTCCCAGGGTTGCACCAGCTTGAAGCCGTGCCCTCGCACTGTGACGATGTATCGGTGGTCGGGATCAAGGGCAGCGATGCGACGCCTCAGCCGTCCCACCAAGGCGTCTATCGTCTCATCTGACACCCCCGCCAGGGCATCCCTTGGCCATACAGCCGCGACGATCTCATCGCGACTATATACGCGTCCAAGTTTCTGCTGCAATAGGGTCAACAACCTGAACTGAGCCTTGGAAACAGGAGGGCTCAGCTTCTGCCCCCTCACCCAGACTTCTCGTGCCTCGTGATCTATCCACAACCCCGTGCTCCAGACAGTGACGTCCGTGCCCAAAGCACTCGTCGCTTCGGGATCGATGTACACGGCCCTGAAATCCAGACCTATCTGAATCTCATCGCCGTCGCGTAGAACATGAGGCCCGGAGATACGCTGACCATTCACAAACGTCCCGTTGCGGCTCCCGCCATCATGCAGCGTGTACTGTCCGCGCTCTCTCTGGATCTCAGCATGGTGCCTCGATACTAGACGGTCGTCAATGACTACGTCGCTCTCGTCGAGACGCCCGATGGTCAACAACTCCTGACTCAGCTCTATCTCTTTTCCTTTGCCACATCCGCCTTGTACCAGAAGCCGTGGCGTCCTCTCTTGCATCACCCGCCTCCCGCCGCTTTCTTGACAGTACCCTCCAAAGTGAATATCATATGGCCACGGGTGCAATCGAACACCAAGGGCCACAAGGTCTCCAGTTTCATCTGTCGAAAGGCGGAAGAACACATTGACAACCCCGTTACCTCCCAAGACCATACTCCAGGATAGATACAGGGTCGTGGAGTTGATCGGGTTCGGAGGCATGGGAGCCGTCTACCTGACCGAAGACCTCCATCTGAGAGAGAAACGGTTTGCCCTCAAGGAAGTATCCTACTCGGCGGACGTGGATCCCAGGACCCAGAAGCAGCTTCGCGAACAGTTCCACAGAGAAGCCATCGCCTTGGCGAATCTGGATCACCCCAACCTCCCCAAAGTCTTCGACTATTTTTCCCAAGACGGGCGTGACTATCTGGTGATGGACTACATCGAAGGTCCCAATCTGAAGGAACTCCTTGACCAAGCGCGGAAGAAGCGAGAGCTATTGCCGGAGGGACAGGTCTTGGAGTGGGCCGATCAGATATGCGGTGCTCTGATCTACCTCCATGGACAAACGCCTCCCATCATTCATCGCGATGTCAAGCCGGCCAATATCAAGCTGGCCTCGAACGGCGTCGCCAAACTGGTTGACTTTGGCTTGGTGAAGATCTTCGATTCCGCCGATCCCCGGACCATCACCCTGGTGCAAGCCTACGGCACCCCCACGTATGCGCCACTGGAACAATACGGCGCTGGCTCCGGACGTACCGATGCCAGATCAGACATCTACTCCTTGGGAGCGACCCTCTACCATCTCCTCACCGGTCGGTCGCCTGCAAACGCGCAGCAGCGCTTCCTCGAACCAGTGAGCCTTCCCAACCCACGGTCCCTCGCCGCCCGCATCTCCCCTTTGACGGAATACCTGATCCTCAAGGCCATGGCCATCCGGCCCGATGGCAGGTACCAGACCGTGCAAGAGATGAGAAGGGATCTGACAATGGCCAGGGACGTCTCGGTCGGCAGAAGGACTCAGAACCGCTTGGCCCTGGTCTGGTCCAGCCTCGTGCCCCACAAATGGCTATCTCTTGGCGTCTTGGCATTATTCATCGTGGCAGTGCTCGTCACACTCGTCCAGCCACAGCCGGTGTTCTAGACAACTCTGCGTGTCGGAAGACTAGGACCGTCGAGGCCATACAACTCCACTCGGCAGAAAGCTCAGCACCCCGCAGAAGAGAAGTACGAAGACCCTGACTGACATGCCCTGCCACCCCAGGATCCTCGCCGGATTGAGAAAACCCAAACCATACAAGATGTAACCTATTAGACCCAGGCCTACTCCGTACAGGATGAGGCGCACTTCACGCTCCCAAGTCTTCCTCCGTCCTCTTCTCGTTTGAACGCCCAGCACGTTGCCCACAAAGATGCCCACACCAGCCAAACCGAGGTCCAACCAATCCACCGGACGGACCGTCCGCGCGGAAGGCGGAACCGGCGTGGCTGTTGGAGTTGGAACAGCGGTCCGAGTAGGCGGAACAGCGGTGGCAGTCGGCGTGGGACTTGGTGTCACCGTTGGTGTAGGGGTGAACGTGGGAAAAGGCGTCACTGGCACCAAGACCCGAACGCGCAGCGGCTCCGAGCTGGCCTGCCCACTAGCCGCAGTGACTTCGATCAGCCCGGCCGGAACAGGCTCGCCTAGCCAGAAGCTCGCCCCCGCCACTCCACCGATGGTGCCGGTCACCACTTGCGGCTCCACATAGATCTCCCCCTCCAGGTAGTTGCCCCTGAACTCCACCTCCGTTCCATTGGGTACGGGGTTGCCGTTGCGATCGAAAATGACTCCGGTCCGTACGACTAGAGGCTCTCCACCAACGTACAAGAGCTCCCCTTCTGGAGGGGACAGCCTCTCCAGAGGGATGATCTGGGAAGGCTCCGGCTGAAGGGCAGTCCTCAGGTCGTAGCCCACGCCTTCCACGTTGACGGGCGCTGCCCCCACGGGAACGAAGTCTGTGTCGAAGAGGGGCCGAAGCGAGGCTTCGAGACACGCCGCAACCTTGCTGTAGACCGCGAAGTAGGCAGTCAGCTTGCCGATCTCAGACTCGTCAAGATAGTAGGGCGCATCATAGGCGATTGCTATCACCTTCTTGTCACTCAAGTAGTAGTCCCTCTCTGCCAGCAGATCCTTGACCGCTCTCGAAACAGGGAAATCGTCTGGGTTGTAGTCCGCCAAGGCCAGAATGACCCACTCGGCCTCCTGCATCAAACCTTCCACTAATCTCATGTCCGAATCTGCCAGATTCCCCTCGATCCAGTCGTAGACCTGAGCGAAGCTAAGGGTGTTCACGTTCTGCCGATTCACCTGACCGGTGCCTTCGGGCCCATAAAGGCGAACCAGCGTATTCTGTAGCGACTGCCCTGGGGGAGCCGGGAATGGCCCGCAGGCCCCAAAGCACTCCACGATCAGAATGTGGTCTTCGGCTGCGGGAGCGGACGGGAGGCGAGCCCGCAATTCATCAGCACCAGGTTCAAGAAGTGTCACGGCTTCTTCAGCAATCTGACGGATTGAGCCTCCTCCACTGCCAACGACGGTCACAGCCAGATCCTCATCCACCAGCACATCAGCCAAGGATGGCGTGGGATACAATCGAATCTTGGCGTGCAATATCTTGCGCACCGATTCGTCCACCCGGTCCCGAAACTGGAGATCCCGGTCGTAGAGCTCCTGGAAGTACTCTATGGTATCAACGATATTCGGCAAGTCATCTGCGCTCCAGTCCTCCCCCAACGAGAACCGCACCAGGGGCAAGATATCGTTCCCCGCCATCAGCGCTTCGCGAGCTATCCGGGTGTGGGGGAAGAGGTCCCGCGGAGGAGCCGGGTCGATGTGGTCCTTGATGGCATCGGCACCAAGGGAATCCGCCACCAATAGGCCATCGGTGCTCCACGTAGCAAACTCCGGCAGGGCCATCGCCACGCCCAAACCTTGCTCGTCGAGAGTAAGGGGATCGACGTAGAAGGCGACATCCTCCTGAAAGGCCTGACACCTTATGTGACCCACCATCAGCGCATCCGTCGTCCCCAGAGGGTCGTGGCCGCTGGCCCTGGTCACTGCCGCAAAGGGGATCAACTCCAGGCCCCGCATCTCCTCAAGGGACCGGTCAACGGTGACCACCTCACTCTCGGGATCCCGACCGCTCCTACCATGACCAGGGAAGTGCTTGGCCACCGTGGCGACTCGCCCCCCGCTGCCCTCATGTACTCCCCGGATGTAAGCCCGGCCTAGCCTGGCTACCCAGTCGGCATTGCCCCCGAACGCGCGAACCCCAAGGTCCCCCCGCCCTCCTGGCCGAGGATTGTCGAGAACGTCGATCACCGGCCCCGAGAGCATGTTGACCCCAATGGCGGCCAGTTCCCGCCCCACAACGCCACCGATGCTCTGAGCATTCTGCTCGCTCCAGGTGGCACCGAGTGCCATGTTGCTGGGAATTGCGGTGAAGCCGCTGCGTAGTTGGCTGCGAGGATAACCGTTCCCTTCTTGTTCGACGGAAACAAAGAGGGGCACAAACACTTCCTGCCCATTGATAGTCCTGCTGTTGGCGCGAAACGCCAGATTCTGAAGCTCGTTAGTCAGATGAGCAACCTGTAGTGGTGTGGGGACCTCATCCTGATTGCTGATGTTGCCCCTTGACTCGGAGAGGACCACACCTCCAATCTTATACTCCAGGATCAACTGCGCGATCTCACTGTCATCGGAGGTATCCTGGCCAGGAAAGTCAACCATGAATAGTTGGCCGACCCTCTCTTGAGGGGTCATCATGCTCATGATGTCGTCGACCAGCTCGTTCTGAGCCCAGACACCCTGGGATAGCGGAAGAGCCACAGCGCCGCATAGCATGAGTATCCTGAACAGTGTGTTGAGCGTGCGCCTACTCAATGGCGAGCGTCCCCCGAGTCAGTAAACCCACCGACCGTCCTTCTGCACCAACGTGCCGTCAAGATATATCTCGCCCCCCCGCCTCAAGTCCTTGATCATGTCCCAGTGGAGGCCGGATTCGTTCTTGCTACCGGTTTCCGGATAGCCTCTGCCCAAGGCCAGGTGAACCGTACCGCCGATTTTCTCGTCGAAGAGGATGTTCTTGACGAAGCGGTGTATCTCGTAGTTGTTGCCCAACCCCAGCTCCCCCACGTATCTGGAGCCCTCGTCCATGTCCAGCATCCCCAACAGGTAGTCTTCCCCTTTGCTCGCCGTGGCCTTCACCACCTTGCCCTGTTCAAACCACAGACGTACGCCTTCTACCTCCTGTCCGCCGAAAGCCGGATAAATGGCCGGATAGCTATAGAAGATGTGGCCTTCGACACTATCCTCCACTGGACCTGTGAATATCTCTCCGTCGGGCATGTTCACCCTACCGTCGGCGCTGACGAACGTACGGCCCGCGACACTCATCTTCAGATGAGTACCCTCACCTTTGATGACTACTTCACTTCCCTGGTCAAAGAGCTCCTTCAAGCGCTGCTGCTCTCGAGATACCTCTATCCAGTCCAGATCCACGGCGGTGAAGACGAAATCCTCGAATTCTGTCATGGACATGCCTGCATCCTGAGCTGCTCCTGGAGTGGGAAACAGTGTTACCACCCACCGCGTGTTGTCTGTGAGATAAGCCCTTACCGCCGCATCTGAGGTGCGCCACGTGGCCACCCTGGCCGGCTCAAAGCCGCTCAGCAGTCTGGTGTTGACCGCGGCCAGGATCTGAATATAGACGTCGGTGTGTCTCGCCTCGTACATGCGCAGGGATGGAAGACTCCCCAAGCGTTCATCGGAGGCCTCGTTGAGGAGGATCTCTCTCATCTCCTCCAACTCGATGTGGGTAACGATCTCGCCAGCCTCTTTCTGAATCGCTCGGCGGTATATCTCCACCACAAGCGGCTTCGCCAGCTCACTGTAGGCCTTGATCTGGACAGTGTCGCCCTTTTGCACCTCCGTGCAGAAATCCACGACAGTCTTCGCCAATCTGCTCACCCTGGGGTCAACCACTACAAGTGTCTCCTTCTCTATTCCCTACTCCGGCGCCAAATCCATTTTATCGGATTGCCTGTTTCTTGTCAATGATTAGAGGCCCAGAAGGCCCACGCACGGGCTACGAGCGGCTAGGCGGATCGTACCTGGACGCTCCAGTCACCAGTCCGCCGCACGCGATGCCAAGATCATCGGCCGCGAGGCGCTGGCGCCAGCCCTAGCTGGATCTTGAGGAGAAAGATGCTGCGGAGATCTATCACGGAAATGGGCTCGCCGTGGGAGGATGATCCAAGACGGGTTTCGCGGCGAGGGTTCAAGACGGCGCGAAGCAGTGTGCTAAGAGGTCCACCATTAACTGCGGTTGGGCGTTACGTCAACCTAGACCCCATGCTGGGAAGAAACGACTTCTGTCGGTGTCTGGGCAGCAATTGGACTAGAGTCTCGGCCTCAGGCCTGCCAGCAACGTCAAGACTCCCGACATGCTAGATGTTTTGCGCGTCGACCGCCACCAGACCGCCAGCGAGGTGAGATCGGCCGTGGGAGCACACCCCGGAATCAGGAGTCTGTCACGCGGGATCGGTCCACCGCACAGAGAGAGCCGCACGCGCCTGCAGACATGGCCCCCTACAGATGGATCCACAATGGCCGCATTCGCCCCCCAACGAGCACGCCTACCCGGGAATCATTTCCATAGCCTGAGGTGGTCACGGTTCCCGACGTTCACCGGACTCACTCCGTTTGAGAGAGTCTCCCCGGGCCTGCGACAGGCGCCCCACCCAGTTCGTATGTTGACTCGCGCTCGTCCAAGATGTACAGCGGCCTGTCACCCTGTTCGATCAAGGGCTTCTGTGGCTGTCTGTTCAGGTTGAGGGAAAGTACCCCGAACTGGTTGTAATGCCCAGTGATGTCGTGCATCATCTTGGGTACGATGAGATCGTCCAAGTCAATATCGGCGTAGACAATGCCTTCCTCATCGATCAGTGGTCCTGCTACGTACCGTCCGTCCGGTCCGAAGACCGCGGTGAGAGCGTAGTTCGTTCCCTCCATCAGGCTCCGCTCGTCTGGAGATTGGCACAGCAATTCGAGGCTTCTCTCATCCATCAGACCGGTCGATGCGATCACGAATATCTTGCCCTCAAAAGCGTGAGCTTGGCAACGAATTCGGATTGCTTCTGACTCTTCGTACCAATTGGTGAACGGAAAGGCCGGAAAGTTCGCCACATGAATCTGCTCCCCTTGAGCAAGCAGAGCGAACCGGGCCAACGTATTCGTATTCTCTCCACACAAGAGAGTGCCTATCCGCCCACAATCGGTTTGATAGACCCGCAAACCACTGCCATCACCGTTTCCCCACACGAGTTTTTCCGCGTTTGTTGGCACCAGTTTTCGATGGCGCCCCAAAAGGTTGCCATGATTGTCAATAAGCACATTTGTGTTGTAAATGGTTCCGGTGAGCACGGGGTCGATCTCGTTGACCCCAACGACGACTATGATGTCGCTTTCCCTTGCAGCGGTGCATAGCTGATCTGTTGAGGGTCCAGGAACCGTCATGGAATTCTTGTAGAGAGCCTTGAAGTATCCGGTGCCCTCCAGGGGACTATCGAGCCAAGCCCAATAGGGGTATGCAGGAATGAATGCCTCCGGAAATGCAACAAGCGACGCTCCATTCCTGGCCGCCTCCTCCATGAGCAAGCACGTCTTGTCCACCGTTGCTTCCAAGTCCAAGAACACTGGCGCCGTCTGAACGGCGGCCACCTTGAACTGATTCATCTCCAGTCTCCTCCAACGTCCAGTTCACTCGACGCCTGCGCGCACGAGATTTTGCCAGGGTTGCCCTTTTGCGCAAATCAGCCTTCTGCCAGCCCCAAATCCACGATTGTGCACACCTCGCTCCTTGGGCGACTTCGACTGATGGACCGAGGGGCCCCTTTCGTGAAGACTTCAACCGAAAGGAGTGCCTTGGGGCTGACTTGGCGTGACCGGTCTGTGGCGCCGTCTGACCCCTGAGTTCGCTCGCGCCCCAACCCTAGGGCTGGCCTGGCCTCACGCACAGAATCACTAGCCGCTTCCTGTGGCCACACGTTGCTGATTGCCACGTGCGCGAACCAGCCGCCTCCCGCTTCCGACAAGGCTTCACGCAGTCCCAGCGCTCTCCATCGGCTCCGATGAGCCACTGCAAGACGCGCTCAATCCTGAAGCAGCCTCCTCCCTGCTTTCACACTCGGTTCTCCAGCAGAAGCCCCACGGCATCTCTCAGTGCCTCATGGAACTCCGCCGAGATCTCCCTGGACGATCCCGTTGGCGCCTTAGCTCTGCCCCCCGACTGCGCTCATCCGTACGCGGCCTTGAGCTCCTCCTTCACCAGGTCCTGGACCTCTCGCTGCAGCTCCGGATACCCGGCGTAACCCAGCCGCTGTGCGAATCGGGTCACCGTCGCGGGATCCACCTCCAGCCGTTGCGAGAGCGCAGAACCGTTCATGAAGGCTGCTTCGCGGTACTCTTGGGTCAGAAAGTCGGCGATCCTCTTCTGGTTCCTTCCAAGTTGTTCGTAGTGTTGTGCGATCCGTTCTCTAAACATGGCCAACCTCCTTTCTGCCGTCGGCTTTGAGCTCACGATGAGGGAGGCCGACCCCACAAAGGGGGTCCGCAAGTATTATTATAGGTCGTCAGCACGTCGCGCGCAAGTGCTACTCTCGCTTGAGTCAACTGTGTCTCACAAACCTCTTGCGGACGATATGCCGACCTAGTATAATCTGCGCGAGATAAGGATGGGTGAGTCTGCGCAATCATGAAAACCGTGGTGGTCATGCCCACATACAACGAGGCTGAGAACTTGGTGCAAATCGTCGTCGAGCTGATGACTTTGGAACTTGACGGACTCGAGATCCTGATTATTGACGACAACTCTCCCGATGGCAGTGGCCAGCTAGCCGAAGAGTTGGCGGCCCAGTATTCCGACCGCATCCACGTAATCCATCGCGAGAGCAAGATGGGTCTCGGAACAGCCTACATTACCGGCTTCCACTATGCTTTGGAAGTGGGCGCGGATTACGTGGTGCAGATGGACGCTGATTTCTCCCACTCACCATCCTATCTCCCCCGCTTCTTGGAGAAGATGACGGAATGCGACGTGATCATTGGATCGCGATATGTGCCCGACGGGGGGGTTGACAGTCAGTGGAGTCCTTGGCGACGCTTCCTTAGTTGGGGTGGCAACGTCTACGCTCGTCTCATCACGGGACTTCGGATCCACGATGTGACCGGCGGCTTTCGATGCTTCCGCCGACAGGCCCTCCTTGACCTTGACCTGGAGCGAATACGCTCCGAGGGATACGCCTTTCAGATAGAGGTGGCCTGCGCGTGTCAGAATAAGGGCCTTCGCCTCTGCGAGATCCCTATCTACTTTGAGGATCGCTCTATGGGTCTTTCCAAGATGAGCTCCTGGATTATCCTGGAAGCCATGTGGCGGGTATGGCAGATGAGATGGAGATACCGGTAGCGGTCCAGCCATACGACCTTCAGAGGTTGTAGTTGTTTACCAAAGAGAGACTACTTGACCTCGCCATAGTCCTGTTCTTTCTGGCCCTGCCACTGCTTCTCTTCTGGCCTGTAACCTTCGGCGGTAGGACTCTCGTACCTTTCGACAATCTCTATGCTTTCCAGCCGTGGCTGGCGTTCGCCGATCAGATGGAGGTGAGTGTTCCCCATAATGAACTACTCAGCGATCTGCTGCTGGAGAACTACGCCTGGAAAACCTTCATCGTCCAGGCTCTAGGTGAGGGCCAAATCCCACTCTGGAACCCTCACATCTTTGCTGGCGTTCCCTTCCTGGCGGCCGGCCAGCACTCAGCCCTTTACCCCTTCAGTCTCTTGTTCTATCTTCTGCCCATCTCCCAAGCATACGGATGGTTCACAGTCCTGCACCTCTTCTTGGCGGGACTGTTCATGCACATCTTCTTGAGGCTGATCCGCCTCGGCAGGCTAGGCGCCACCGTCGCCGGTGTGATCTACGCCCTCAGCAGTTTCATGATCGTCAGCGTCGACTTCCCTATGGTGATCGCGGCGGTCACGTGGCTGCCACTCGTGCTAGCAGCAGTGGAACTGGCAGTGAGAACCCACGAATCGACCGCGCCAAGACGCTCGCCGATCCCCTATCTCTTAGGGGGAGCGGTCGTGATCGGAACGCAGTTCCTCGCTGGCCACGCTGAGATGTCCTACTACATGCTCATGGTAGCCGCTTTCTACGCGGTCTGCCGCCTGGGTATCCTGTGGTGGAAGGTAAGAGATACCAAGCGGCTTGGCGTTCTGGTGCTTCTATTGGTCGGTATGGTCGTTCTCGGGGCCGGCCTGGGTGCGGTACAACTGATCCCGTTCCTCGAGCTGGCCCGACTCAACTTCCGTCAAGCCTCTGCGAGCTACCAAGAGATTATTGGCTGGGCATATCCATTGCGCCAGGTAGCAACGTTCCTGATACCCAACTTCTTCGGGAACCCCGCCCATCATTCCTACTTCGACATCGTCACGCGGCAAGTCACGCCCGTCACTCAGAACGCTGCGGGCCAGCCGATCAGCACCATCTTCTGGGGTATCAAGAACTACGTCGAGGCAGGAGCCTACGTAGGGGTATTGCCCATCCTGCTAGCTCTCGTTGCTGTGTTGCGTCGTCGCGACCGCTATGTGTGGATCTTCGTTTCCCTGGCCATCATTTCCCTGCTTTTGAGCTTCGGGATACCCCTCTACGCTCTGCTCTACTACTTGCTACCAGGCTACAAGCAGCTTCACACCCCATTTCGCTGGGTCTTCCCATACACCCTGAGCATGGCGGTCCTGGCAGGGTTGGGCGCCGAATCCCTTGGCAAGCACCTGGGAGGAAGACTCGGCTCTCGACTTCCGCTCCCTGGTACTCGCGTCATCTCGTGGGTTTCCTTCTGGGCAGGGACTGTCGGCGTGGCCCTGTTGCTGTTGGTTTTCCTGTGGCCTGACCCCTTCATCCCTCTGGCGGACCGTTTCCTGGCAAGCTCAGACCTGGCCCAGGGGGCCTTCGCAAATGGTCGCGTACTTCTTTCCTACGAATCGCACAACCTGCTCATCTTCAGTCTGTTCCTCATGGCGGCTGGTGCCGTGATCAGGATCAGCCATTGCCCCATCTACCTGCCCGGGCCGTGGCGAGATCACAGAATCTGGAAGCTTCTGGCGCTCATCGTTCTCATCCTTGACTTGACCGTCATCGGCGCCGGCTTCAACCCCGCCGTCGACCCGAAGTTGGCGGAGTTCACGCCTCCCTCGGTGAGGTTCCTTCAGGCTGACGATGACCTCTACCGTTTTACAACATTCATCGCGCCGGGAGAGAAGACCTTCAACGCTAATGTGGGGATGTACTATCGTTTGCACGACATCCGTGGGTACGATTCTGTCATCCCCAAGCAGTACGTCGACTTCATGACTCTCATCGAAGAGCAGGGCGAGCTGATCTACAACCGCATAGCGCCCTTCCACGAATACGACTCCCTCGATTCACCCTTGCTAGATTTGCTGAATGTCAAGTACGTCATGACCACTCAGCACATACCCAACCCGGGATACACCCTCGTCTATGACCACGAAGTGCAGATCTATCGCAACGACGACCACCTACCTCGGGCCTTTGTGGTCTACACGGCTGAGGTCATTGAGGATGAGGAACAACTCCTGGAGGAACTTCAGAGGTTCGATCCCAGGCAGAGCGTCCTGCTCGAGGACCAGCCACCCCAGCAGTATCTGGACCTCCAATCCTCCGTCCAGGGTGAAACCGCGCCCGAGGTCCTCTTCAGGGAATACGGCATCAACCAAGTCACCGTAGAGGTGGAGATGCCCCGCAGGGGATGGTTGGTGCTGGCGGATAGCTTCTTCCCCGGCTGGAAGGCGTTCCGGCAGATAGAGGATGGTCAGGAGCAGGAGTTGCAGATCTATAAGGCCGACTACAACTTCCGCGCCTGCACACTGGAGGCCGGCACCAATGTGGTGCGGTTCCGCTACAGCCCCATGTCCTTCAAGCTGGGTCTCTATGCAAGCTTCATGGCGGCTGTGGTCATCCTTGCCGTGGCTGGCTACTGGCTCTGGGGTGTGACATACCGGGAGCGGGAAGGAGATCCACTGGTCAAGCGCGTCGTCAAGAACAGCATGACGCCCATGGCCGCATCGTTTCTCAACAAGATAATCGACACCGCCTTCGCCATGCTCGCGCTGCGCATCCTGGGCCCTGAGGGAGCAGGGAAGTACGGCTTTGCCATAGTAGTGTACGTGTTCATCGAGATAGTGACAAACTTCGGCCTGAACACTCTGCTCACCAGAGAGGTATCGAAAGATCGCAGCCAAGTCAACCGCTACCTGAGCAACACGGCTATCCTGCGGTTGATCATCCTCCTTGCGATCACTCCCCTCCTGTTTCTCTTCCTTGTGGCGTGGCGACGTCTGTTCACCCTGCCGGACGACACCACTGTGACTATCCTTCTCCTC
>Ga0209979_1001282_pt1 | contig 28257 bp, 24 predicted proteins | sample AnhtaG_FD_183114 | JGI IMG/M metagenome (GOLD analysis project Ga0209979, IMG submission 183114) | Deep subsurface microbial communities from Anholt, Denmark to uncover new lineages of life (NeLLi) - Anholt_01485 metaG (SPAdes) (version 2) | ecosystem: Environmental > Aquatic > Marine > Oceanic...
TCGCCTCCAGTACCCACTCTATATGTTGCTTTTCCATCTCCGCCAGGGTGGAGAGCTGATCCTTCTGGCTCTGGTAGAGACTGGAAGAGGGCACCAGTTCGTGGGCTGAGGAGAGGGTCAAGGCCTTTCAAAGGAGTTGTTTATCCTGACCGTGACGAGATTGAACCCCGGCTCTTTATCGAGCCAGACGGCCAAATAATACCCATCCATGCACATGGTGGATCAATTTTTGTGACAGTATCGTGCTGTATGTATAAGATTACATATGCGCAGTAATTAATCAAAAGGGAGGCGTAGATAACTGGCTCAGAAGACATTACTTAAACGAGTCCAGGCAGGCGCATATGAATCACTTACCACTCTTAGGAAAATTTCTCATGATTACTGGCCTAGTGGTTACCGCGATAGGTCTCTTGGTTTTACTTTGATCTGATATTTCCTGGTTGGGCAGGCTCCCTGGTGATATTGTTGTGGTGAAAGAAAGGTTCAGCTCTTATTTTCCTATCACCACATGTATCATAGTTAGTACAATTTTAGGCATCCTGTTTTATCTATTGAGAAGGTAGTTTTGTTGATGACCGTCGCCGGTCCAGACTGAAGAAAGCAAAGATTGCCATGAGCCTACACAGGAGGCAAGGGCAAACCGCTCGAGGCTGGCTTGTAGTAACCCGTAAAACCGGACTGGCACAGTTTTTGCTTACAAATATGCCCGATTATACTTGACTATTCAGAATGTATCCTCTATAATAGTTCCACTAAAAGGGGGATCTGCGATTTCTCGTTTCTTGGAAATCCAATGAGTGTAGGTTTCAGGTTCATCAGCGGTCTTGTGCTAGAGCTCGTAGAGAAAAATGGAAACTCATCCTAGATTGTCCAGTACTAAGATATTTCTTATCATGATCCTTTTGGTATTTTGTGCCAGCTGTGCCACTGATACATCTTACGTCAAGCCTGAGAAACAGGACCCTCCAGAGAGTGGTGTTGTAGAGGAGTCGAATTCTAAAGTCCTGATAATATCCGAGCAAAATATTGCTGCCCTGCCCAGGATCGAGGAACAAGAAGAGATTACTGCTCCTGTCATGATTGAGGAAGAGGAAGGCTCAGCTTCTCTGAACATGATCGAGGATCGTGTCGGGAGCGAGGAAAAAGAACCCCTGCCTGTATCTGAACCTCCTGAAAATAGCCCTCTACCCGCTGCACAAGAGTCCTTGAAAAAATCCGATCAGGAAATGCTTGACTCTGCCCTGGGGTTTTGCGAGGCCTCCAATGATTACTGGGAGCAGGGGGATCTGGAGAATGCTATTAATGCCCTTGATCAAGCCTATTCTCTCATTTTGAAGGTCAGCCCGGATCAGAATTCAGACATTTTGCAGCAACTGGATGACTTGCGTTTCACCATATCTAAGCGGATTATACAGTGTTACTCCTCCAGGTTTACCGTGGCAAATGGGTATAACAAGGCCATTCCTGTCGTGATTAACAGACACGTGGAGAGGGCACTGAACATATTTAAGGGGAAGGATAGAAAATCTTTTCTTGATGCCTATCGCCGCTCAGGAAGGTATCGCCCTGCCATCATAAAGGCACTAAACGAGGCAGGCCTTCCTGAAGAACTTTCGTGGCTGCCTCTTATTGAAAGCGGATTCAAGATAAGGGCCCTTTCAAGGGCAAGAGCACTCGGGCTATGGCAGTTTATTGCCTCCACTGGATACAAATTTGGTTTAAAAAGGGACCGATGGGTCGACGAAAGAATGGATCCAGAGAAATCAACCAGGGCAGCCGCCGCCTACTTGAAGGAACTGCATCAGATTTTTGGGGATTGGGCGACGGTTCTCGCTGCCTATAACTGCGGAGAGGGGACGGTGCTGAAACGTATCCGGAATCAAAGGATTAACTACCTTGATGATTTCTGGGACCTTTACGGAAATCTTCCAAGAGAGACAGCCTTTTACGTGCCAAAGTTTCTGGCCGCATTACATATTTTGAACGATCCTGAAGCCCACGGTTTCATCCTCCCCCCTGTGGACGAGGAGATTGAAACCGAAGAGGTTATCGTTGACAAGCAGATTCATCTGAAAAGCATGGCCAATCATCTGGAGATATCTTACAAAGGTTTAAAAGACCTCAACCCCGCATTGAGACTTAATTCCACCCCTCAAAGACCCTATGCCCTCAAAGTCCCCAAAGGTAAGGGGCCAGAGCTCCTCTCAAAATTAGACCGCATACCTGAATGGCATCCCCCTGTTCCTGCCTATGTGAGGCACAGGGTGAGACAAGGTGAGTGTTTGTCCGTTATCGCTCGCAGATATAGAACGAGTGTCAGGGCAATCATGGACGTCAATGGGCTCAGAAGCAGTCGTTATATAAGGGCGGGCTGGAAGCTCAAAATCCCTACCAGGAGGACATACGCCTCCCTTGAGGAGGCCTCTCCGCCAGTGTCTGAGTTAAAGGTAGAGGGAATAACGCAGTATGTGGTCCGAAAAGGGGACTCTCTCTGGAAGATTGCCAATCGATTTGGGACTACCACCAAGTCCATACAGTCCGCAAATCAATTCAAGGACGCCCACCTACGGATAGGACAGGTTCTTACGATCCCCAAGGGTTTAACAGTTCTCAAAGGAATGACAACCAAGACCTATACGGTATTAAAGGGGGATTCACCACACATAATTGCCCAAAGATACCAGATGAACCTTTCCCAATTCCTCAGGCTCAATCAGCTGACGCCTCGAAGTACTATCTTCCCCGGACAGTTATTGCTCGTTAAGGCAGAATAAATCAGCCGTTGCAGTCTTCTGAAGCGGCATTCTTGGTCGCCTTTATTGTCTGCATTCGCTTTAGCATATGTATGGGTCGTGCAGATGCTATGACGAAAATCCCAGGGTTCGCGGTAAAACCAGAACAAACCATGGAATATAGGTAATGATACCCAGAGAAATAAGTTCTGCCACAAGAAATGGCATGACCGCCCTGATGGTCCCATCATAGGGGCAATTGGCAATACGGGCAGCAGTTAGGAGTGTCATGCCGTAAGGTGGGGTGATCATGCCGATGTTCAGGTTCACTAGCATGACCATGGCAAAATGAAGTGGATCTACGCCAATCTGGACTATGGCTGGCGCCAATACCGGGGCCAAGATCAGCACGGCGGGGAGAATGTCCATGAGCATCCCAACCATCAAAAGGAAAAAGTTGACCATGACCAGAATGACGAGGGGATTGCTGCTGATGGTTAGGATCAGCTGGCTCACTTTGGCCGGCACTCCAAGCCGTGTCACGTACCAGCCAAAACAGTGGGCAGTGGCTAAAAGGAGAAAGATGACACCGGTCAGTTTAGCCGTGTAGAGTGCCGCTGGAAGCAAGTCCCTAAGACGCAGCGTGCGCAAAACGTACTTGCCGACGAAGAAGGCATAGCCGACTGCGACTGCCGCTGACTCGGTTACTGTGGCAAGTCCCGTCACAATGGAGCCTAGGATAATGATGGGTATGATCAACGCAAGAAAGGCATCACGCGCACCTTTAGATATTTCTCTCCATTTGGCCCTTTTTTCTCGCCTGGGAAAGCGGCGACGTATTGAGATGATTGCGCTGACTAACAAAAGGAGAAACCCCATAAGCAGTCCCGGCAGAAAACCACCCAGAAAGAGCGATCCCACCGACAGCCCAGTGATATAGGCATAGACGATCATGGTGATGGAAGGGGGGATGATGGGCCCGACGATGGATGAGGCGGCTGTAACTGCGGCTGAAAATTCGGCTGTGTAGCCCTCCCTTTTCATCGCAGGTATCATGATGTTGCCGATGGCCACCGTATCGGTCACTGCTGCCCCTGTCATTCCGGCGAACAAGATTGATCCGCCGATGTTCACATGAGATAAACCACCGGGATAATGGCCGATTAACAGGTTGATAAAGCGGATTAGGCGATCCGTCAGCCCAGATTTGTTCATCAGGACGGCGGCCAGGATGAAAAATGGAATGGCGATGAGCAGAAACTCTTCTACGGAGGAATGAAATCGGGTGGCAATGATGCGCAGAAAGGGCCACCCCCCCATCCCCCAGAGCCCTGCCAGCGAAACGATACCCAGCAAATAGCCCAGGGGAACACCGATAGCCAGGACAAGGACGATTAATACAAAGATAAGAAAAGTCATGAAATCCCCTGTAGTAAAAAGGAGGTTCTAAATGATTTGTGTTTGGTAGCCCCAGTCGACAAGGACCCTGGGTCATTTATCCGACATGGCGTTACCTGGGCCCAGAATGGTCACGATCTCGCCAAGGATATTGGAGACCAAGTGAACCAATTGGACTCCTGCTGTCACGGGCACAGCCAGATGGGACCATGTCCATTTGATCTGCAGAGCTGGCAGAAAGGTATCCCATGCTGCCCTGGATATCTTTATTCCCCAAAAAAGAAGTACAACCAGGAAGAGTCCAACAAAGCCATGAGCAGCAAGGTTACACCAAGCAAGTGCCCGGCCCCGGAATCTCCTGGTCAATGTCTCCAAACCGATGTGATCCCCGTCCTTGAGGGCAATGCCGATCCCCAAAAGCCCTGCCCAAACCATGAGCAGACGAGCCAGCTCTTCGCCCCATTTAATCGGCGCATCCAGGGCATAACGGAAGAATACGGCTGCGATGACCTCGGAGGTCATTGCTAGGATCAAAAAAATGCAGATCCACCTCGTGGCCGTATCCACCTTCTCGCTGATGAAATCCCAGCCACGTTTGATACTCTTCAAGAACTCCATGAATCTGCCCGTTTCGTCTCAAAGGTGAACCCTGTCGGCACAAAAGCCTCCCTTCCGCTGACCAAGAGGTCTTTTATTTACAGTACCGGTCGACCAGCGTGGAACTCAGCTGCTCTTGGATGCGAGCGACCTCGTTCTCAACAGAATCTAATAGTCTGTCCTCCAGTCCGAAATCTTCGACGGCCCACGTGCGATAGCCGGCGCGGGCCATCTTCTTGAATTTTGCCATGTTGTCTGGGGTAATACGGTTAAACTTCATACCGTGCTTCTTGCACTCGCCCACGGCCAGCTCGGATAGGTGGACAGCAACACCTCTTGCGTAGGAAATCGCTTCCCGCGCGGCCTTCACTATATGCCCTTGATGTTCCGGACTTTGGGCCCTGAACCATTTCTCACTGACGACCCACGTAAGGCTGTTATAGATATGGTTCAGAAAGGTAACGTATTTTTGGGTCTCCCAAAGCTTAGCCCAGGAAACAATAGAGGGGGCGTTGAATTGACCGTGGGCAACCTTGGTGGCCAGGGATGTTGCCACCTGGCCCCAGGCCATGGGCACAGCTGAGGCGCCCAGGGCATTCATAACGGCCATGTGGGCGGGGTTTTCTTCCGTTCGAATCCGCATTCCTTTAAAGTCTGCAGGGGTATAGACCGGCCTCAGATTGTTTGTCAGGACCACGAACCCTCCTCCGTCATCCATGGTGCCCAGGTAACGAAGCCCGATGGATGGCAAAACACCCATGAAGTTGGCAAAATAATCCGAGTCAAAAAACGCCCAGGCTGTAAGCCGGTCCGGAAACAGATATGGAGCCACGACGGCTTGATACTTTCTATAAAACGAGGAGAAGGCGCCGGATGAGGCGAGGGACATTTGGACCGTCACCCCGTCCTGAACTTCTCGAGTCACCTCCACCTCGTTGCCTAACTGTCCTCCAGGATAGATTTCTACGCTGTAAGCGCCCCGCGTCCTTTCCTCAAGAAGATCCTTGAAATGCCGAAGGGCTGGATAGACCTCATTCTTGGTCATGCTCTCTGGAAAAAGCGTGCTAATGACCAGTTTTTCAGCCGATTTGGCTATCCCAGGATTTAATAAAATGCACACAACTATTAAAACACTTGTTAACGGCCCAAAGCCCAGAAGCTTGCACCTACTAGTCAGTATTGTTTTCATTTGACCTCCTTATTTACGATGTTTTGACCAGGACCACGGAGCGGAATTCAGTATTTCCCATTTTCACCCCCCCTTCACCAAGCCTTGCCGATTCATCCTTTCGCAGGAAGGTAAGCCCTACGTATTTTTCCCACGTGCCAGGATTGCAATTTCCTTTTCAAGGGTGCCACCTCTTATGCCATAGAACCGGTCTGCTAAATTGGTGACTGGACAGATGTGATTGGGTATAATCTCCAGCCGCTCGCCAATTCCCAGTTTTTTTCTCGCGTTCTTTAGGTGTAGGATGCCGTGCTCCTCTGTCATGTGACTCACGCTTATGTGTGGGCGGCCTCTTATATATCCAAAACCCATCTTCTCCCGATGTGCTAACGGATCAGAGCTGAGCGTTTTTGAGCCCCCGTCAATCACTGCCCTGTCATCCGCAGGAATGCTCACCACCGTAACTAAAACTGTAACAGCACAGGTATCTTCCGTGGCAACCCCGCATGTTATCTCGTTACGGTCATTAAAGATATAGGTTCCCGGCCTCATCTCTGTTATACCTGGAACATAGGCTATGTATCTGGCAGTAGGGGTCGAGCCAACACTAACCTCCCTGATATTAATGCCTCTGCTGCGAAGCAGGCGTGCCGTCTTAACCATTTCCTCGCCAGCTTGTGTAGCAGAGTTCTTAACCCCCTCCAGCGATCTTTCCTTGAAAAGAACCTGCCCTTCATGAGTGAGTATTCCCATGAGCTCCACACCGGGAAGGGGAGCAATCTGCTTAGCAAGTGCCAGTGCTTCCTCACCTGGCAGCACACCACATCGGTTTAGTCCAGTATTGATCTTCAGCAATACGGAAATCTGCCTCCCGATCTCTTCCCCGACAGCAGAGATCCCTTGTGCTACCGCGAGGCTGTCTAAGGAGATAGATACCTGCGCTTTTTCTAGCAATTTTTTTAACCGTGACAGCTTGATTTCACCGCAAACAGGGTAGGCAATACAGATATCTCTAATGCCAGCATCTGCCATTACCTCTGCCTCACCCAACTTCGCCACGGTTATGCCTGACGCTCCGAATTCAAGTTGGAGCTTAGCTAGAGAGGGGCTTTTGTGGGTTTTGGCATGAGGTCTGAGCTTCACCCCAGCATCCTTGGCGATGTCGGCCATTTCCTTAAGATTGGCCTCCATCTTATCTAGATCAAGTATAAGTGCCGGTGTATCAAGAAAGGGATATAAATCATGTTGTGACATCATTAACCTTCCTGCAAATTATTCTGGAACAGCCACTATTCTCCAACATAAGCAACGGCATCAATTTCCACCAGCATGCCTGGTAGGGCAAGCCCTCCGCCATAGGTAATTCTCGCCGGGAACGGCTCAGTGAAAAAGGTCCTGTACACCTCGTTCATTCGCTTGAAATTGGCAAGGTCAGTTAAGATAACCGTGACCTTAACCACATCTCTCATGCTGGCTCCACTCCCTTGAAGGATAGCCTTTATGTTCTCAAGTGTTTGCCTGGTCTGTTCCCCGATGGTATCGCCTTGTACCTTTCCTGTCTGAGGGTCGAGGGGGCCCTGTCCGGATACAAAGATAAAACCCCCGGCTCTATACCCCTGTGAATACGGCCCTATGGCAGCTGGTGCCTTATCGGTTTTGATAATCTCCTTCATTGTTACCTCCTTTATCTCTTTTGATTTCCATACGGTATGTCAGCGGCGGAGCAGTGTGTACTATGTCAAAGGATCTCCTTACGCCATTTGAGCCTGTCCTCAAGTTTACCACTGTGATACTCGCGAAGTAGCTTTACAAGGGCATTTACCGCCGCATTGAATATGGTTTCTCCCTTATCACGAGTTGCAGTGGATGGGTCACCCCAAAGTCCCGGGACCCAGACGGCAGCCCCCATATCGACCAGTTCCGGCTGTAAGTAAAGCTGAAGAGACGTTTCTATCTCTGCGGCGTGACCGATAAAACCCTTGTCAGACTGGCAAACAGCCTTCATTTTCTCATGGACTGATGGCATATCCCAGTAATTGTAGCTGACTGCATTCGTACCCTCTTCAGCAGCCAACTTGGTGCGCATCGCGGCGACGATAGCGGAGTTACCGCCGTGAGCATTAAGGAATAGTATCTTCTTGAATCCATGGGCATGAACGCTAGCCGCAACCTGGGTTAGCAGTTCAACGAAGGTGTGGTACTTGAGCGTAATGGTACCTGGATAAGCCATGTGATGGGGGGAATATCCAGCCCAGACTGGAGGTAAGACCAATATCGGAAACTCATCTATGCTCTGGGCTGCTCGTTGGGCGATAGTAAAGCAGCAATTCGTATCAGTGTTGAGCGGCAGGTGATTTCCATGCTGCTCGGTTGAACCGACTGGAATAATGATTATCGCATCAGCCTCGATAGCTTTTTCAAACTCAGATCGCCGTAGCTCCTGCCATAGCACCTTCTTCATATCTTACAGATCCTTCTCATAATAAATCAGGTTAAACTGCCAACTGCGCTGGTGATTATGACTATTACTCTTATGTCACCATTTCCTTGTGATATGCGAACAGCGCGAGAATACTACCCGTATGAATGAAGACGATAATGCCTGTTGACCTGAAGCGATCGCGGAAGCCATATAGTTCACCTCAAGCTAACATGTACGTGGTTCGAACAATTGCACTACTTTAATCCACCTTTTATTACTGTTTTGCCGTTTACAAGGCATGTTTTGTGCCTAAGGGGACTGTTTCGGATCATACGGAAGGCGCCACAGCGAGGCCATATTAGGAAAAGGATGGTCCTGTGTCAATTATAAACCACACCTGTGAGATCGTAGCAGAAGGCTTTTATGGAATTCGCTGAAGGGATCGTATTTGGGAGCAATCAGCTGGGGGAGTCTTGTCCTACCTTTGTCCCCTTTATCAAGAAGAGAAGAGGAATTATCGCAAAAAGGAGCACGGCAAGCAAACGGAAGTCGTCCAGGAAGGAGAGCATCGATGCCTGCTTCTGGATCTCGGCATATAGGTTGGCCAGGGCCTGTTTTTCTGCTGTAAAGGGGTCAGACCCTGCAGCCTGGAAAGCAGATGTCAGTGCACCCAATCGTTCCTGTACATCGGGATCCCACCGGGTTACATGGGCCACGAGATGGTTTTGATGGACTTGAGCGCGCCGACTTAAGATGGTCGTGAGCGCAGCAATACCGAAACTCCCCCCAAGGTTCCTCATCAGGTTAAAAATGCCGGAAGCCTGCCCCATCTTCTCCACTGGGACCGCCCCTAGGCTGATCGTATTTAATGATACCCAAATCCATGCCAGCCCCATCCCCAGAAGGACGCGGGGCATCATGACCTGCCAAAAAGTGGCCTCGTTGCTTAGATGGGAGGCCAGGACCATACCGAAGCCGCTTACCAGTGCTCCTGTCCCGATGACGAGACGAGGATCGATGATAGACAGGAGACGACCACCCAATGGCATGGCGACCACGGAGACTACTGCCCCGGAAGCGATCACCACGCCAGCCTGGAAGGCAGTATAGCCCATGATGGTCTGCGCAAACAGGGCGATCAGGACAACAGGCCCGTAAAAGCTGCACATCTGGATGGCCATCAGGATTGTTCCGATGGCGAAGGTCCGATTTTTCAAGATCCGAAGATCCGCGACTGGCTCTTCCACCAAAAGCTCGCGGATGACGAAGGCCATGAAGGCCGGGATGGCGATGATAGTAAATGCCGTAATCCAGCTCGAGTTGAACCAGTCGAGCCGTTGCCCCTTCCCCAAGATGATTTGAAAACAGCTGACCCAGATGATAAGGCAGAGGAAGCCCCAGACGTCGATCTTCTCCACACGCCGGTGAAGATAAGGGGGATCGTGAAGGAAGAAGATGGCGAGTACGGCCACAATCATGGCGATAGGGACATTGAGGTAGAAGACCCAGCGCCAACTAAAGTGGTCGGCTATTAGGCCGCCGATGATCGGTCCTGATATAGAACTAGCTACGGACCCAGCACCCCAGAGGGCCATGGCGATCCCGCGCTGGGCTGCGGGAAAGCTTTCCATGACTACAGCTTGGCCAGTCGCTGTCAGGGCACCGCCACCCAAGCCCTGGAAAACCCGGAGAAAGACCAAAATGGGAAGGGTTGGGGCAATACCGGCCAGAGCACTACAGGTAGCAAAAAGGACAGTACAGAAGATAAAGAAACGCTTCCTGCCAAAAAAGGTGGCCAACCAACCGGTCATGGGAAGGATAATGGCGGTCGAGACGAGATATGCTGTCAGGACCCAGGCCACTTCATCCACGTCAGCAGAGAGGCCTCCTTGCATATGGGGCAGGGTGATGTTAACGACACTGACATCAAGGATCTCCATTCCCGCCGCGAGTGAGGCCATGATGGCAATGATCCACTTGTTCATACCTGATCCATGGTCAAGAAAACATAGGCATCCCTTAGACGAGGTTTATCTTGAATAATTCCAACGAGGGAGTGGGAAAAGATAAAGATTTCCCCATGTTACCGTAGCTCGATCATGGGCACTACGGACATGCCAAGTATGAAAATGGAGGGATTCGACTGCTTGTCCAAGACGATCTTAACTGGAATACGCTGGACGACCTTGACAAAGTTTCCTGTGGCATTTTCTGGAGGAAGAAGGCTGAATCTGGACCCTGTCCCTGCCTGAATACTATCCACTGTTCCGGTGAAGACCTTCCCAGGGTAAGTATCCACGGTAATCTTCACCCTCTGGCCGGGCCTTACATGAGTAAGCTGGGTCTCCTTAAAATTCGCCACGATCCAGAGATCGTGCAAAGATACTATCGATATCAAAGGCTGTCCTTGATGTACGACCTGTCCTACCTCCACATTCTTCTTAGTCACACGGCCGGCCATAGGAGCCCGGATAACATTGTCCTCAAGTTGATTCTTGGCATACTTCAAGTTGGCAAGGGCCTCTTCCAGGCGAGCACTTGCCAGTTCCCTCTCCGCCTCTCTGATTTTCACGCTGCGCTCCTTTGCACGCATTTCGGCAAGCTTGGCTTCGGCCTCGATAGCCTTTGCTTTCGCGGACTTTACTCCCAGATGTAGTGGGGAATAAGCATAGCCGGATTCTTTTGCCTTCCGATCGGCAAAAGCCGCTTCCAGCTCCCTTCTGGCCAGGAGGACCTTCCCCTTCGCCGCCGCTACCTGGGCCGAAGATGCCTCGTAGCTCACCTTGGCCAGGTCATACTCAACCCTGGATATTGCCTTCTTTTCCAGAAGACGGAGCATGCGGTCGTAATCGATCTTTGCCTTCTCCTCAAGGGCTAGCTTCTCCTTAAGCTCGGCCTGAGCGACCGCCAAGGCCTCTTTCCTAGAAGCTACTATAGCCTTAGCTTGGTCCAAGATCTGACGGGAGGCCTGTATGGCCCAGGAGGACGCTTGGAGGGCTGCTTCAGCCTGTGCGACTTGACTTGAGGTGACCTCTCTGCTGAAGGAGACTTGCTCTTGTGCGGCCTTGAGCTGACTCTCGGCAATGGCCACGGCGGCTTCGGCCTGCTCAAGCTTCGCCTGGTAATACTTGGGATCAAGTTCGACTAGGACTTGCCCTTTCTTTACCTCCTGGTTATCATCCACCAGAACACGTAGAACACTTCCTGTGACCATAGCACTCACCGGTGAAACCCGTCCCTCGACAAAGGCATCGTCTGTCGAGACGTGAGTCTCGTAATGCCGCCAGAGAAGCCCCCCTGCGATGGCGATAGCCAGGAAAAAAGCGCAGCCTGCAGCGAGCGCCCATTTATTCCGAAAAAGGAATTCTACAATAGGGGTCCTCATCTGGCGAACCTCGCCACAATGGTGGAGGAAGGATTCGATTTATAAAACTCGACCTCGGGCATCACCAATGCTGCTCTCACATAGATCCATTCTAACATTATAATAACTATCCTAACACAGATTTGCTTCAAACGGTAAAGATTACTAAAGGAAGATCATACCTGTCCTTCTTTTCCTTATATTTTATCTTTCGGGATATCGATGCTCAAAATCTAACACGACCTGATACATGAGGACAAGGGATGAGATAGTAATCTTTTGCTCTGACATCCTCACCTACCTGATTGAAAGGCTGCCATTGCCTCCTGAATAAGTTCCTTTTCACGGCCAAAATACCTGGGTGAGAAGTGAAAGGGTATTAGCTCCTTGACCCCTGCCCTTGCAGCTATAAGGCCAGCCTCTTTTGCTGTTAGGTGGTACTTCATTCGCGCTACATTCCTCTCTTTGTCTAAAAATGCGGTCTCAATAAAGAGGTGGCTTGATTCCAGGGCTAAATTGACAGCTTTTGCTATATTCTCAGGGCTGCCGATCATATCAGTAATGTAGGTGATCTTCTGGCCTGGTGAGATCCTGGCAATCCTCGCCTTCAATTCAGCAAGCGTAAAATGTCTCTCCCTTGTTACCATATCCTTATCCTGCCAGACTATCGTAAATGGTTGAGCCGGATTGCGTCCTTCGTAGATTGCCTCCTTGAATTCCCTAAGCCATGGACCGACCGGGAGCCCAAGTTCCTTTAGTCCTTCTTTGATTATATTGATAGAAAAGTTCTCTTTCAGGCATAGTCCAATGCAATCTGTCTTATGATCGAGGATAATAGCATCGATTGAAAAGGATTTCTCGGAAAGTAAGCCCCCTTTGAATGGGCGTTCCTGTAAGGCTCCAGCAGGCTTGAATCGGTCCCTGCTACTGAAGCTCTGTATAACAACCCTTTCGCCTTGTATCTCTGCTACCTTGATAAAAAGAGTATCTTCGTAGTTCTCTATGAGATTCCAGTTGTAGGCACTGAGCTTCGCTTCAACCTTTTCAATAAAGTTGGAGGGTCCAAAGAGATGAATTTCCTTATCTCGTCCGATGAGGAGGCGAAGCAGGGTATCAAAGCCGATAAAATGGTCCATGTGGGTGTGTGTTACAAAGACATGACTTACCTTCAAGAGATCCCTGGCGGATAGTGGAGATAGATCTCCTAAGTCAAACAGCAGAGCCCTCCTTTCAAAGAGGAAGGGAATAAAGAGCCCTGGATCTGAGAATGGATCATTTATCAATCTGGGATGGAAGGATGGTTTCATAGAAGCTCTTTGTTGACTCTGTTGAGTTCATAGGGTCTTACCACTCACCCTATAGACAAAAAATATAATCACCATATAGGAGAATAAAGATAATAAATTCTAAGGCCCTATCCTGCAAGATAAAAAGCTCCACAGGGCGGGCAAACACAAGAAACGCAAATATTTTTTCTTGATCAAAGGTTATACATCTGTTAATTACCTTCAATTAAAAAAGAACGGTGCAGGTTTTAAGAGTATGGCCAAGAAGAAGATAACCAGGAAAGAGCTCCTTAAAAAGGAGGATGAATTTATTAGCCTCTCTAACAGGGCCGCCCTGTATATGTCTGCCCATCTCAAGCAGATTCAGTACGCGATCTTTTCTGTCATAATTATTGTTGTCATCGTCATCGGGATCAGTCTCTATTTCAGGCATCAAAATAAAAGGGCCCTGGCTGCTTACAATCTTGCTTACAAGGGTCTGGTTTCAGGTTCTTTCTCTGAAACTGCGGAAGATAATATTCAGAGAGCTGCTGAGGAGCTTGATAAACTCATAAAGAAATACGGCCGGACAAAAATGGCCACACTGACCATAGCCCAGTTGGCCTACCTAAAATTTGATCAGGGGAAATATGACGAGGCCATATCCCTATACCAGGCCTATCTGAAAAGAGATAAATCTGACTCCATTTACTGCTCTATGGCTCATTTTGGTCTTGCCGCTGCATATGAGGCCAAGGGAGACTATCAATCGGCCATAAGCCATCTTAAAAAGATGGTTGATGAAGAAGGTAATCCTCTAAGAGAAGAGGCCATGTTTTCTCTGGGTAGGGTCTACGCCCTGAGCGGCCAGCTAGAGATGTCGAGGGCGATTTTTAGGGACTTTGTAAGCCAGTTTAAGGACTCGCCCCTACTTCCCCTAGCAAAGGCAAATCTGACAAAATGATTTTAACAGAAGGAGGAGACTAATGAAAAAGATTTATGTGGCCCTCTCACTGTTGTTACCTGCACTGCTTTTACCAGTATCATCCGTGGCATTTGAGATTGGGGCAAGGGGCTACTACTGGTTCCCTTCCCTTGATGGCAGTGTAAGAGTGGATGAGGCCGGTATCATTGGTGGCGTAATAGATTTTGACGAGGACCTTGGGATTGAAGATGAGGATTATCCATCCGTTGAGGTTTTTGTAGGGGGTGGGAACCATCACCTCTCTTTCACTTATACGGATATTGACTATTCGGGCAGAAAGACGCTTACCAAGGAAATTATTTTTAAGGGAGAGACTTATTCAGCTGGCGCCCTCGTTGATTCGTCAATTGAATATAAGATGATGGACCTTCACTACCAATACGATTTTGTGAATCTGGGTGGTTTTTCTTTGGGCGGTGTTTTCCAGGTCAAATATCTGGATGGTCATGTTGGCCTGAAGGGGGGCGGAATTGATGAAAAAGAAGATTTCACTATGCCCATTCCCATGCTTGGCCTTAATCTGCATATAGGGATACTGGCTGATGTCATTGAGGCCAGAGTAAGGGGGACTGCTATCGGCTATTCAGGCAATACAATTTACGAGCTCATGGCTGATATATCATGGACCCCCTTTCCCTTCATAGACATTCACGGAGGTTATAAGAGGTTTGTTGTAGATGTAGATGAGGATGATGTGATCTTTGATTATGATATGTCCGGTCCTTATGGAGCGCTTACTCTGAGTTTCTAGACCTGATTTCTGGGGGCCTCAAAGGCCCCCTTTTGTTAGCTCACGACATTCCCCTATATAGCTGGTCCGAGGATACCCAAACACCTATCTTTTCTACTCAGTAAGCCTCATAGCTGCGCCGGTTGTGGCCCTGAAGTAGAAAAGGTATTTACAATCCAGTGTGTCAGCTACTGGCTTTTCCCTTGACATCCAGGCATGCTTTCCACATACTTGTAGCAGCAGCATGAAAGACACGCTCGTATTTATCATGGCCGGGGGTAAAGGCGAAAGGCTTATGCCCCTTACCCAGGATAGGGCTAAGCCAGCAGTTCCCTTTGGTGGCATTTACAGGCTCATAGACCTGACCCTTAGTAACTGCATAAACTCCCAGCTATATAAGATCATTGTACTACCCCAATACAAATCCCAGTCTCTAACCGATCACCTGGAAGCTGGTTGGAATATCTTCAATCAGAGGCTTGGGCACTTCTTGAAGATTGTTCCGCCGCAGCAGAGGACCAGTGGAGACTGGTACCGGGGCACCGCTGATTCCATTCGCCAAAACCTCTATCTCATTGAGCAAACAGGACCACGGCATGTCCTGATCCTTTCAGGCGATCACATTTACAAGATGGACTACGGTCGGTTCCTCAGGTATCACATAGAGAAAGGTGCGGATCTGACCATTGCTCTCATTGAACTGGGAGAGGAGATGGCCCATGAGATGGGTATCGCTGAGATAGACGAGGACTGCCGGATCCACGCTTTCCAGGAAAAACCCAGGGAAAATCCCAAGACTATTCCCGGCGATCCCAGCCGAGTACTTGCCTCTATGGGTATTTACCTATTTAGCGCAGGGACGCTCTTAGATGCCCTCACATCCATCGATAGGGATGATTTTGGTCAAGATATTATACCCCACCTAATCCCTGAATCGCGGGTGTTTGCCTATCCTTTTCGACAACAGAATGCAATCGAGGATTACGTCTATGATACCTTGGAAAACGGCGAGCGAAGGCTTAAGCTAGAATCCAAGACCCGCGACTCTTCGTACTGGAGGGACGTTGGAAGCTTGGACGCCTACTGGAACGCCAACATGGATCTGACTGGGCTGAATCCTTCTTTTAACCTCTATGGCCGTAAGTGGCCCATCCACACCTACCCGGTGTCAGCTCCGCCTGTCAAGTTTGTCTTTAGCAACGAAAGGCCTGAGGGTTTTCGAGTAGGGAAGGCTCTGGATTCGCTCGTGGCTCCGGGCTCCATAATAAGCGGCATTGTCAGAAATTCAGTGATTTCTTATTACGTACTTGTCCAGAGTTGGGCAACCGTTGAAGAATCAGTCATCATGGATAATGTTGCAGTGGGGCGCTACTGTAAGATTAAGAAGGCCATCATCGATAAACATAACGTAATTCCAGCCTATAGCGAAATCGGCTATAATCCGGATGAAGATACAAAACGCTTTACAGTAACGCCCAGGGGAATTGTCGTGGTACCAAAGGGATTTTTCCACTAGCCTTTATCTGCTTTAGAGATAATTGGAAAGAATTAATAAGGAGGGGTTGGGACGCGGAACACAATGCAGGCAAGAATGACCCGCTTGTGACGGAGAGGGTTAAGGATGTTTTGAAAGGGCTGTTGCCCATAGATAGACATCCCGTAAGGCAAGATTGTTTTCTTTTGCTATCCTTCTGCATTCCTCATATTCAGGTAAGAGAATAGTTGCTCCATCCTGATTGATGATCTTCTTAACCCTCATGTTTCCCCACGGAGAGTCAACTATCAGCTCTTCCCGTTTTAAAACCGCTCGCTGGCTATAAGTAGTGCGAATCCCCAGTGTGGTTGACTCCCTGAAAATGATATTAATAAGCCTCTCATTATCTTCAGGCCTTCCCACCACCTGGAGCTGGATAGCAGGCCTATTTTTCTTCATCTGGATGTGGGAGAAACTAACATCCATGGCACCCGCATCAAAGAGTTTATCCATCAAATAACCCAACAATTCCGGGCTCATATCATCTAAGTTCGACTCCAACACTACTACCGTCTCTAAATTCTGTCTATCAATATCATTTCCTATGAGCATGCGTAAGAGATTGGGCCTGTCAGCTAAAGTTCTCGTGCCTACCCCATAACCCACTCTCTCTATGGTCATTGGAGGCATAGGACCGAAGGAAGAACAAAGCGAGGTAATTAAGGCTGCCCCTGTAGGGGTAACCATTTCAACATCCTGACCACTATCATAGATGGGGATACCCTTCAAAAGGGCTATGGTTGCTGGGGAAGGAACTGGGATCTTTCCGTGGACACCTGTCATAATTCCACTACCTACAGGTATCCGTGAGACAAAAAACCTCTCGATACCCAAAAGATGAATCCCTACGACGGCTGCCACCATATCAATAATAGAGTTACCTGCACCAAGCTCATGAAACGGTACCTCGTCTGGTGAAATATGCTGTATTTCACCCTCAGTCATTGCCAGCTTTTCAAAGATCAGGATGCATCTTTCAATAACTGATAGAGGAAGGTCACTGCCTGTAAGTATCTCCTTTATTTCCCTTAAATATCGAACCTTTTGAGATTCTTCTGGCAAAAAAACCGTGAATTTTGTCCCAAAGATATTACCTCTTTCCTCCTTTTTTGCAGATATCTTGTAACCATTTAGATTAAGCCCAGAGATACTCCCTTCAAGTTTTTCAAAAGGCAGCCCGGCATCGAGTAGGGAACCAACAAACATATCCCCGCTTACACCGGAAAAGCAATCAAGGTACGCTATTTTCATACTAAGCTGGTTGCGTTATAAACCTCTAGCCTTTTCCCTGGCTTCCTGCTTCTTTTTACAGTCAATACACAGAGTGGTAACCGGCCTTGCCCTCAGTCTCTCTTCTCCTATATCCCTACCGCATACCTCACATCTGCCGAAGGTGCCGTTATCTATTCTCTCAAGGGCCTCTTTAATCTTCTCAATCAACTTTCTTTCTCTATCTCTTATCCTTAAGAGGAAGTTTCTATCTGTCTCCAAGGCAGCCCTATCAGTTGGGTCAGGAAAGTTATCCTTCAAATTGGTCATTCCATCGACTGTCTTTAATGCCTCTTCAATAAGCTCATTAAGCTGGTTCTGGAGTAAGCCTCTAAAATATTCTAACTCTTCCTGATCCATCAGCTGAATCCTCACATCTAAATCATCTTAAGTCCTATACCCCCCTTATCTTATCCCAAAAATCCCTGGTCTTCGCCCCGATCTTTTGTTTTTCAAGCTTGCCAAATTCCGTCAGCAACTCCTGCTGTCTCTGGCTCAGTCTGGTAGGTGTCTTAACCATAACCTGAACAAAGAGGTCACCGTATCTCCTTCCTCTCCTCAGGCTCGGCATGCCCTTACCTTTAAGCCTGATGATCTCGCCCGGCTGGGTACCCTCCTGGATAGTAATCCTTCTCTCCTCATTATCGCCTAGAACAGGGATAGGAACCTCAGTCCCTAAGGTTGCCTGTACAAAAGATACGGTAATCTGACATTTAAGATCATCCCCATCCCTGTCAAACAATTCATGCTCCTTAATGTAGATCACCACAAACAGATCTCCTGGCGGTCCTCCGTTTTCTCCACTCTCTCCTTCTCCCCTGATCCGTAATTGTGTGCCAGTATCTACACCTGGCGGTATCCTTACCAGGACCTTCCTTTCAACGTTTATCTTTCCTTTGCCACTACATCTGCGGCATGGGTCAACTATGACCTGACCTGTACCATTACATGTTGAACAGGTTGTTCTGATCTGAAAGAAACCCTGAGAATGAACAATTTCGCCTCTACCATGACAATTAGGGCACATGCCAGGCTCGGTTCCTGGCGTTATTCCAGTGCCGCTACAGGTGTCGCAGGGCCCCCATTTCTCGAAAACGATCTCCTCCTCTTTTCCTGTATAAGCCTCTTCAAGGGTCAACCTTAAATCGTATCTAAGGTCATTGCCTCTTATGATTCTTGTCCTCCTTGATCCCTTCCCTCCAAAACCAAAGAAATCTTCAAATATATCTCCAAAGGCAGAAAAGATATCCTCAAAACCGCTAAAACCTGTAAAACCTTTCCCTCTTAAGCCCTCATGACCGTAAAGATCATAGATTTTCCTCTTTTCCCTGTCCGTCAACACCTCATATGCCTCTGCAGCCTCCTTAAACCTTTCTTCGGCCTCTTTATCCCCTGGATTCTTGTCAGGATGATATTTGAGGGCAAATTTCCGGTAGGCCCTTTTTATCTCATCCTCATTGGAATCTCTGGAAACACCCAGGATTTCATAGTAATCTCTATTACTAGGCATGGTTATTTATCAAGTTTCGTCCAGAAGGTCCTCACTCTCATTAAGGTGCATGTTGCCTCCTTTTTCAGGGACTTCAGGCTCCTTTTCTAAGTCGGTTCCTAAAAGATTATCCCGTTCTTTCATCCTAACCTTCCCTGCAGCAATCTCTCTCAAGGCAGTTACTACTTCTCTGTTTGAGGTAGACAGAAGAGGTTCTTTTCCCTTCTTCAATTGAATAACCCGCTTTGCTGCTAAATGTACTAAAGCGAATTTATTGTAACCCATCCTTAAACAGTCCTGTACTGTAATCCGTGCCATTTTTAACAAAGCTCCTTCAAAAAATTAAACTTTTTTTCTAGCTTGCATTTTCCTGAATGTAAAGCTATTTTTTATAATTATAATGAAAAATTGCTGTTTTACAAGAGGATCATAAAGTTTTATCCCGAAAAAAGTCATATACTAATTCCCTAATTACAAAAATTATTTTATCGTTAATTGTAATTACCGATTGGACTCTATCATTTTTCTAACATGCTTGCCACTGTTTATAGCAGCTCTGTTATAGGTATAGACGCGTACACAGTGGAGGTTGAGGTAGATATCTCCAGAGGCCTACCATCTTTTTCCACGGTGGGCCTGGCAGAGGGAGCCGTCAGGGAAAGCAAAGAAAGGGTGAAGGCGGCTGTCAAGAATTCTGGCTACCACTTTCCCACTGACAGGATTACTGTTAACCTTGCCCCTGCCGATGTAAAAAAAGAAGGTAGTGGCTTTGATCTTCCAATAGCTATAGGTATCCTAACAGCGACCGGGCTTGTCCCCCATTCTGCATTGACCCAGCACCTCATTATTGGAGAGTTATCCTTAGACGGAAGTATAAGGCCCATCAGAGGGGCTCTCTCTATGGCCATAATGGCGAAGGAACTCGGCTTAAAAGGAATGTACCTTCCTTCAGAGAATGCCATGGAAGCAGGTGTAGTAGAGGGAATAGATGTTTATCCAAGTAATGCGCTTTCTCAGTTAGTTCAATGCCTGAATGGTATGGAATGCATAAGCCCGATTAAGATAGAAAGGGGCCACACGGTTAATCAAGTGAATTACGATGTCGACTTTAGTGATGTCTGTGGCCAAGAAAATGTGAAAAGGGCCTTGGAGATCGCAGCAGCAGGTGGTCATAACCTCTTGATGATCGGCCCTCCAGGTGCTGGAAAGACCATGCTTGCCCAACGTCTTTCCACTATCTTACCGAGCCTCACCTTTGAGGAATCCCTGGAGACATCGAAAGTTTATAGTGTTATGGGCCTCATGCCCAAAAGCCAGGGTCTGATTACAGCCAGACCTTTTAGGGCCCCCCACCACACTGTATCTGATGCTGGCCTGATAGGTGGCGGTCAGATACCAAAGCCTGGAGAGGTTAGCCTTGCCCATAATGGTGTCCTTTTTTTGGATGAGATGCCGGAGTTTAAGAAGAATGTCCTTGAGGTGCTCAGGCAACCAATGGAAACTGGTATAGTTACCATATCCAGGGCGAGCTCGACTGTAACCTATCCAACTAACTTCATTTTGGTCGGGGCCATGAATCCATGCCCGTGTGGCTTCCTTGGTGACCCAAAGAGGGAGTGTACATGTTCTTATGGGGAGATACGGAGATACAGGGCGAGGATATCAGGGCCACTTATGGATCGGATAGATATCCATGTTGACGTACCCCCTGTACCTTTCAAGGATCTAACAGGGATGAGCCAAGGCCAGTCTTCTTCTGATATTTGCAAGAAGGTTATAGCTGCAAGAAAGATCCAGGAAAAGAGGTTACACAAGACAAAGATCCGCAGTAATGCTATGATGAACAGCAGGCAGATAAGAAGATTTTGTCAAATAGATGAAAGATCCAATTCTCTACTGGAGATGGCTATGGAGAAATTTGGGCTTAGTGCACGAGCCCTTTCACGGATTCTTAAGATTTCGAGAACCATAGCAGATCTTGCCGGATCTCAGGACATTGAGCAGGCTCATATAGCCGAGGCAATACAATACAGATCTCTCGATAGGAAGTTGATGGTATGAAAACTTTTATCAAAATAACGCTCTTTATTTCTCTTCTTATCCTTTTTTTGATCAGCGTAGCAGGTATTGGCTTATGGTATTTATGGTCGAGTAACCTTCCGTACATAGGCTCTCTTAAGGATTATAATCCTCCGATCGTCACGGAAGTTTTTGCTGAGGATGGCCAGATTATTGGTCAATTCTGGGATGAAAGGAGGATTTTGGCCCGCTTAGAGCAGATCTCTAATCATACCATTAACGCCTTTGTTGCTGCAGAGGACGGCCGATTCTTTCAGCACAAGGGTATTGACCCTTTAAGTATCTTGCGGGCACTTTTCAAAAATGTTAAGGCGGGCAGGATTGAACAGGGAGGAAGCACTATCACCCAGCAGGTCACTAAATCACTTCTTCTAAAAAACCCTGCGAGAACTTACAAAAGGAAGGTTAGGGAGGTGCTGCTATCGCTTCAAATTGAAAGGAAATTTTCTAAAGAGGAGATTCTTTACCTTTACCTGAATCAAATATATCTGGGTCACAGTCTTTATGGTATCGAGGCAGCCAGCCAGGTCTACTTTGGCAAAAAGGCCAGTGAATTAAATATCGCCGAATCAGCCCTCCTGGCTGGTCTTGCCCAGGCCCCAAGCAGAGATTCCCCGATCAAACATTTTGACAGGGCCAAACTTAGACAGAGATACGTCTTGGAGAGGATGAAGGTTGAGGGGTTTATAGACGATGAAGAGTTTGAAGAGGCCCTAAAAACGAAGTTAGAGATTCAGCCGAATAAAGAACAGTATGCTAAAAGGGCCCCTTACTTCTTAGAGCATATTCGCCAAATTGTTGAGCGAAAGTACGGTCGGCACCTCCTGTATAATGGGGGTCTAAAGATTTACACTACCGTTAATCTACCAATGCAGATAACGGCACAAAATTCCATTGAAAAGGGACTGAAGGAGTTTGATAAGAGAGAGGGATTCAGGGGCCCAATAGGAAGGATCTCTCTCGATGATGAACACGAGTTCAATCAGCAATTGATAGAGAGATTAAACAGTAAGCCCTTGGAAATAGGGGTAATTACTGAAGGGATTGTCACAAAGATAGATGGCGGGAAGAAACAAACCCTTGTTCAGATCGGAGATCAATGTGGAATACTTCCTCTGTCAAATATGAGATGGGCACGCATGGTTGATCCAGAAAAGGCTTACTTTGAGAGCAGATTAGAAGATCCAGCCGATGTTTTGGCCCCAGGGGATGTAATTATTGTAAAAATCGTTAAAAAAGCGAAGGATTTTCCTGGCTGGATCCTATCATTAGAACAAATACCTGAGGCCCAGGCAGCTCTGCTCTGCTTGGATGCCAAAACAGGATATGTGAAGGCGATGCTTGGTGGATTAGATTTCTCCAAGAGTCAGTTTAACCGGGCAACTCAGGCAAGGAGACAACCTGGCTCTGCATTCAAACCTATAATTTATGCCGCAGCTCTGGATAAAGGATTCACACCTTCTTCTATAATTATCGATGCGCCTTTTATCTCCCCCATTGGTGAGGAGGAAAAACTATGGAAGCCGAAAAATTATAAAGAAAGATTTTATGGACCAACCCCCTTTAGGACTGGCCTGATACAATCACGAAATATAATTACAATAAAGATTCTGAAAAAGATCGGTATTCCCTATGCAATTGATTATGCAGGGCGGATGGGGATAGAGTCTCCTCTCAGCGTCGATCTATCGTTAGCCCTTGGTTCATCGGGTATATCCCTTCTTGAATTAACGAGGGCATACTCAGTCTTTACCAATAGTGGTATGCTGGTAAGTCCCATTTTTATTACCAAAATAATCGATAGAAACGGAAAGATTCTCGAAGAAAACCATCCTTCATTTACTGGGTCAATCTCTCAAGAAACGGCCTATGTGATGACAGATCTTTTAAAGGCAGTGGTCAAGGAGGGTACAGGTTGGAGGGTTAGAGCGCTGAAAACACCTGTTGCGGGCAAAACTGGTACAACTGACGAGTTGAGGGATGCATGGTTTATAGGTTATGACCCTTCCCTTGTTGTTGGTGTCTGGGTAGGGTATGATGACAGAAAACCGATGGGCAAGGGAGAAACTGGATCAAGGGCTGCTAGTCCTATTTGGCTTTACTTCATGAGAGATGCTCTCAAAGGAAAAGCAAAGGTCCCATTTCAAAATCCTGAGGGCGTAGTTATCACTAAAATAGATGCCAAAACTGGCCTTCTGGCAAGTCCCTACTCAGAAAAAGCCTGCTTTCAGGCATTCAAGAAAGGCACAGAGCCTACTGCTTATTCCCCAAAACCAGACCGAGGAAAACCGGGGGAATTCTTCCAGCTCGATATGGATTACTCGGGTAAATCAAGATAATCAGCTCAGTGGGCCTTGGCCACATGAAGAGGAGAAGTGATGATGGTCAAAGAAAATTTTTCTAATCCCCAGATAATCCTCCTCCAATAAACTATTTGATTGAGCATAGGTAGCAGATTTATGAAGTATACAAGCAACCTCTTGTCTTGATACCTTATTTCCCTCCATCTGTACTATGTTGACCAGTGTTCTATAACCTATGATAAATGGTATGACACAAAACATCCTGATAGATCTCTCACGTACAGGTAGCAATTTTATGTATCTCAAGGTTGAGTCCAGATAGGTTACTACAAGAGGGAGCATATCTTTTATAATTCCCTGTCTCTGTTTGATAGACAAAGTTCCAATCTCATTAAGTTCAATTTGATATTTTCTCGTTATAGTGAGCGGAATATAACACCAGCCCCTCGCTATATCTTTTCTGTAATCCTTAATGATATTTATCAGCTGGAGTGCAATGCCAAAAGGAATTTGAAGATTCTCAAGTTCGGACCTTTTCTCTTCTATACTCTTGCTCTGACAAAACAGTTTTGTGAGCATCACACCCACAACACCCGCTACATAGTAACAGTACTCCTCCAATTCCCTGATATCTGTTAGCTGAAATATCTCGCTCTCGCTTTCTAGCTTCCGTCGTTGAAATCTTGCCATTCCCTCTGAGGTCTCTACAATTAAGGGGTCAACTATTCGTCTGTAGGTCTGTGGTATATCAAAATAACACCGTAAGACCATATGACCGTTTTCTATAAGGTCTTTTGCATAAGAGCTTTCTCTCCATTTGAACTTAAGAGATTCATATAATTTCAACCTTTGACTCAGCTCCTTATTTCCCTTAAAGATTGCCGAAAAATCCATCAGATCTTCAATCTTCTCCCTCTCATCCTGATATACAGTATCCTCAAATGTGTCTGCTATGCGGAACAGGAGATATCCAAGGAGAACTGCCTTACAGATATCTCCCTCTAACCGCGCGATGTTGAGGGCAAATGTCCTTGACACCTTTGGCAAAATCTTAAGGCAATAATCCCAGTGCTTCTCTCTTGCGTGATGATTCACCGGATCCCTTATTGCAGACTAAAACTATTTAAATTGCACCCTATATATCGCAACTGGCGAATGTATGCCCTTGAGGTGAACTGTGCCTGTCTTTTCCATAGTGGCGAGATCCTTTGCCTTGCTGTATGTTCTTTGACTTATCAAGATCTCGCCCGGTTTTGCCATCTGCTCCAGCCTGGCTGCGATGTTGACCTGATTGCCAATTACCGTATAGTCTCTGTGGAATTCCGATCCAATATTGCCTACAGTCATGTAACCTGTATTTATCCCTATCCCAATGTTCAGATCGTATCCATAGGATAACCACTCATCTTTTAATTGATCTACCTTCTTTTGCATATCAATTGCCAGGAGTACTGCCCTCTGGGCATGGTCAGGGGTTGATATTGGATCGCCAAAGAAGACCATGATCCCATCTCCAATTATTTTGTCTAAGGTTCCCTCATATCTGTGAATAAGTTCTATCATCTCTGATAAATAATTATTGAGAAGAGCGGAGATTTCCTCTGGTTCAAGGGAGTCGGTTAAATCGGAAAAGCCCCTGATATCTGAGAAGAGCACAGTCATAAGCTTCCTGTGGGAGATCTTATTAAAATTCCACCCATTAGATAGGATTCTATCGGTAATGTGCGGGGAAAGATACCTCCTTAACTCACTGTATTTTCTTAGTTCCTCAACCTGATCTTTGACTTTTTTTTCGAGGTCCCTATTAAGCGTAAGTAGGTCTTCCTTGGCCTTTCTTAGCTCAGCTGTCCTGGCATCCACCATCCTTTCGAGATTTCTGGCATAGTTATCTATATCTTCTTTCGCTTTTCTCAACTCGAGATTTGTTTTTTCTAATTCTTTATAGGCCATATCTTTAGCAAGCATTGCCTCTCTGAGTTGATTAATAGTGTCTATCATGCCATAGGCTGGTTCTCCCCCTTTCCCCCTTCTGGAAAAAGATTGGAGTACTCTGTTCCAAAGGTGGAGCCTATCGTAGGTGATATCCAAAATAAAGTAGGGGGCCTTAAATATCTCTCCTGCCGTCAAAATATTTATATTATTTGCACTTAATGATTCAGTGATAAGGATTCCCACATACTTCTTTTTTTCGCTATTTTCTTCTCCATTGTGGAGCTCAGAGAATCTCCCTAAAAATATGCTTCTGCCTCCAATAATGTCAGGCTCCAGCAAGACCTGCCTTCCAACAACCTTTCTTTTCTTTTCAACTGGGGAGTAAATCGTCAGTTTCTTATCTTCGATCTTGGCATCCAGCTTGAAGGGAAGGAATTCCTCTTCTTCGTTAAACAAGACCTCGGGATCATACCCATTCAGGGGTTGTTTGATTATCGCTGGTGGAAGGCCCCAGATAGTGGGTATGGAAGCTATGATTCCTTTTAGATATGGGTCGCCTATAAAATCCCTGTTAGCGTCATGGTCTTCATGGAAGTTAACCCGTATAAGAGCGCGTACCTTTTTGAGTTTTTTATCATACGTTGGGGGCTTAATGATATCAATGTCCTTGGTATCGTTGAAATTCTTGTTAAAGAAGGGAAGTCGCCTGATCCCATCATTTGGGCCGGAAAAAAGCTGAACAAAATAACCAAACCTTCCCCAGGAGCGCAGTGTGGCAGAAGAGGCGCCACAATTGAAATAGAAATTAGGGTCACCAACAAGACGCTTGGCCCGCCGAAAGACCTTTTGAAAGGTCTCGAATGTGGTCCATTCATCCTCATCAGTCAGATAGTCTTTGGCAGATTTGTACCTATCTTCTGGAAATGATATCCCCTCAAAGAGATCAGCTGTATTGCCTAATAGATTTTCCACATAGGTAGAAATTATCCTTATATTCCGATTGCTTATGCAATTACCTCGGCTCATAGGTACGACATGCCTTAAACAAAAACCCTCTTGACATCCAGATCTACAGATGTTAAAAAGCCTCAAAGAACCTATAGTTTTATCGGGACGTGGCGCAGTCTGGAAGCGCACCTGAATGGGGTTCAGGGGGTCGCAGGTTCAAATCCTGTCGTCCCGACCAGAAAGTTCAATAATAAGAGTGGGTTAGAGGTCTTTCAATCCGCTCTTTTTTTGCTTCTTAGCGGCGTTTTAGGGTTTGTGTACCCTATGTGTATCCCACTTTACCTGCCATTTGCATAATGCTCTGCAAGCATATCCTGACGAAGCTGCTTATGACTAAGTGTGAGGTGTGAATACCGATCTGTCATAGAGAGGTCACTGTGGCCTATTATTTCCTTAACATCCTTGAGGTCAGAACCTGAGAGGAGAAGATTTGAGCAGAAAGTGTGCCTCAAGTCATGGAAGTGAAAGTCATTAAGTCCTGCAATCTCACAGGTTGCTCTCCATGCCTTGTCGAACCTCTTGATAGGCTCGCCGTTAAGCCGACGGAAGACCAAATCCGAACCGTTAGCATCAATCCTTTTCCTATGACGCATCCACTTCTGACGTTCACGCCATGACAGCAGGGCTTCCTTGGTTCTCGGCATGAGGTATTCAGTGCGTTCCTTGTTGTTCTTAGTGCGGAATAAGCGAATAGTTCCTCTCTGCTCGTAGTCGAAATTGACATCCTTCCACCTAAGCGAGAGGGCCTCCTGTCTTGACGCGCCGTGCTCTGCTCCGAGGAATATCAAGGCTGGCATGTAGAATTTGGCACGTGTCTTTTGGCTGGCCTCTAACAGGTTATCAAGTTCTGCTGGTAGGAGAAATCTATTACGCTCGTGCTCCTTTTCGCTCAGGTAGCTGATATCAGAGATGGGATCGCTGGCTATAGCCTTCACCCTTAATCCATGTTTGAAAACCTGCTTTAAAATGAAAAGGGCTCTGTTTGACGTAACGGCTGAGAACTCGGACTTTGTTTGCTTCTGATAAGAGCGGATATCGTCCTCGGTTAGCTCACTTAGAAGATACCTGCCAAAGATTCGATTAAGAACATTAACGCGATAGAGGTATTCGTCATGCGTCTTTTGACTTATATCGCTCTTTTCAAGTCGGTTCTTCCATTCTTCCTTGAGCAGATCCGTAACTTCCTTAAAAGTTAGTGGAGTCAGCTTGACCTTGCTATCCTCAATCTCAGGGATTCTGCTAGTGTCAATCAATGCTCTCAGGTGATGGACTGCCTGCTGTGCGTCTTTCTGCCTTTGGAAGGTTTTATAGTATTTGGTTCTGTGAGTAGACGGGTCTTTGTAATGAATGACGTAGCTATTCCGGCTTTTTCTTTTGCGTTTCTGGATAATGACGGTTGCCATCTTTTGCCTCCTTTCCTCCAGAAACACATTCCTGAGCCACCTGATTTTCAAAGAACGAGAGCACATCAGCTTACTTGAACAGTCTTCGGTTGCCTATTACATAACTTCTGAGCTCACCTAATTTTGCATATCTTGAAATGGTTGAGCGGTGAACCCTTAGAATGCCGGCTACCTCTTGGACCGTCAAGATGTTGATGTTCTGAGAATTATCAGGTGCCATGATATCAGAGCCTCTCTTTTTGTCAATAAACTTAGTTGCTTAATTTGAGTCTAAAGAAATCGACAGTCTGCATAGGAGCCCTTTCTGAATGAAACCCCTGCCCTGTTTTTAATAAGAAAATTTTTATGGAATGAAATAAATTGCTTAAAGATTAATCTTTTTAATAGGTTACGCACCAAAGAATAGACGCGGGATTTTGAATAATCTGGCTTGAACGATTTTTTTATTGGCTAGATTCAAGGAGCAAGTGCAACACTCTCGTGAAAGACTTCGTTTGGAGTTTTATAGTTAAGGACCTTGCGAGGCCTGTTATTGAGTAGGTCCTCGATCTGTTTGAGCTGCTCTTTGGTAATTAT
>Ga0209979_1001283_pt1 | contig 28228 bp, 24 predicted proteins | sample AnhtaG_FD_183114 | JGI IMG/M metagenome (GOLD analysis project Ga0209979, IMG submission 183114) | Deep subsurface microbial communities from Anholt, Denmark to uncover new lineages of life (NeLLi) - Anholt_01485 metaG (SPAdes) (version 2) | ecosystem: Environmental > Aquatic > Marine > Oceanic...
CCTCTACATGAATCCTTCTACGAGCAAGAAACAACCTGTTCCAAGGCATACGGAGATTGATAACAACTTGGTAAACATATTAGAAAATATTTAGGACTGAAGTAGCCTAATAAAGCGCTCCACCTGACCGCTATTCCGTTGCACTCCATAGCAGCAGATGAGCTTTGTCGTTAGCCGCTAAAATTTGAGCTTGACATACGGTCTTAATTTGGTACGATAAAAAGACCGGAGGTGATAAAAATGAATATTTCAACAGATATTAAACCAGTTACTTATCTTAAATCAAAGACAGCCGATTTGCTTAAGCAAATCAATGAAACTCATCGTCCTGTGATCATTACCCAAAACGGAGAGCCCAGAGCCGTTCTACAAGATCCCAAAAGTTATGACAATATGCGGAATGCAATCGGCATATTAAAGCTAATCTCACAAGGCGAGGAGGAAATAAAAAACGGAAAATCGAAATCTCAGGAGGAGGTATTTGAAAACATTGAAAATGTTCTGAAAGAAAAATTGAAATGAACAAAACTTCTGAAGTTATATGGTCCAATGTTGCTGAGAATGATTTAAAAAATATTATTGAATATATCGCTGCCGATGGTCCATCCAACGCCCTCAGAATATTTAAAAACATTAAACAAACAGCATCAAATCTTTATGTCTTTCCTGAAAGAGGCCGCGTCGTCCCAGAACTACGAGATCAAGGAATCTTACAATATCGTGAATTAATCATCTCTCCATGGCGGGTCATTTATAGAATATCTGAAAAGATTGTATACGTTTTATCAGTATTGGATTCACGTCAAAATATTGAGGATATACTTCTAAAAAGGCTTATCAATTCAAAGATATAGACTGCTAACCGCCGCATGAAGGCAGACGGTCAAAGCTGGCGCCTTTCCTAGCCGGTTATCCGGATTGTTAGGCATGGTTATTGAGGAATAGGAAGTATATGAGTAAACCAAGTTTTGCTGATGACTGGGAATTACACAAACATGACCTTACTCTTTGGAGACGATTTTGGGCGCTCTGGGAACTGCGCAGAAAATGGAACTGGGCAGATTGGTTTTACCAAAAATTAGATCGTGGACAAATTGTGGAAACCGAAAGTTGGAGTCTCGGGCCCGGCCCAGGCTATATGAAACTGTGTCTATGGATAGCCCTTCTGAGGAGTGTCCATGAGGGGCTAACCGAAAATCTTGATTCCTTCGATACACCCAAGAATCAAAGGGTAAGTGTCTCCCAAGTTCTCCCTCCGATTCCTCAGAATATAAGGACCTTTCCCGCGATCAAGGGTAGTCCATTTCGAGACTTTCGGAATGCTATTTTCCACTGTCAGTGGGCTCCGACCTTGGCAAAATTCAAACTGGACGAAACGACCACATGGGAGATCGAAACCTTACATAAGGAAATGGGCCACTGGCTCAATAAGGAGTTTCGCTCCTGCTTTTCCCAATTCAAAAGGAAATATGCACCACCACCCAACTGGATATACGATTCTCAGGGTAACGAGCTTTTCCCGGAAAGCTTTTACTAAATCTCCAAAAGACGGCATGGCCGGCCATAGACTCAGGAAAGAAGAAGGAGACGTCCATAAAATTATAAGATTCATCCTGTTATTTGCCTAACCACAGGCTGAAGCTGACCTGGGTAAACCGACACGGCTTAGCCTTACGTTAGGCATCTAAAAAATCATTTGAGATCGTAATGGGTAGAATTGATATTTCGAAAACAATTAGGCGGATTGATTTTCCTCAGAAAGTATGGGAATGGGTCGACCTGTTTGGGGATGTCGTAGCTACAACTCAGAGAGAGGCGATGCACCAAGAGAGGAATTTTATAGCTGATACGCCTTTCAAAAAAATTCTACTCTGCGCCATAAACAAAGATTTATCTACATTAAGTGCCATATACATTCTACTGCGTTGTGAGCTAATTCATCAAGCTTCATCTCACGTGAGACTGCTCTGTGAAAGTCTGATAACTTTGCAGTATATCTCATTGGACTCTGAATCACGATCTGATTTGTTTTGGGGTTATGCAGATATTGAAGCATATGAAATATCATCATCTATTCTCGATTGGGAGAGCAGCACTGCCGATCCTCTGCATGTCGAAAGGCTAATGAAATTTAAAGACTCTATATCAGAAAAATATGAAAAAGCAAAGAATACATACACATTCACCAGTAAGAAGGGCTGCAGAGGATCCTTTTCTAACTGGTGCAATAAAAGCATAGCTACACAAGCTCGTGAATGTGGATCGGCATTCCAAAGACTATATGAATTAGTATATAAACAAACGAGCGCCTATATACATGGATCTGCTTGGTCACTGAGAAGGCAAGTTTCATACAGTAGGGATCATTATCGACCAGATGTTGTTTTAAACGATGTTGCTACAATCATTCGTACAGCTCTGGTTGTTTGGGTTGAATGGGCAAAATTTTGTGTCAATACTTTGAATTGGAGGCTTGAAAACAAAATAGTCGAAGTGCCCAATAGGCTTAACGAACTGGATGCAAGACATTTCCCACATAAGGTTTCATGATAGCATAACCAGCGGCTGAAGAAGGCCGGGCAATAGCCTGCGGCTGTGCCCGCCTCTTAGCCGCGCCGTTAGGCCGCCAATCATGGATTACTTCTTGCTTATAGTTGACTGCATTTATCCAATTAAGCGATACTTGATAGACAAGGTCTGATGTATTTTGGGGAGGTGTGTCATGGACGATTTACATCCGGATGAAGATGTACAACTCGAAAATGAGGAATCACTAGACCCAAAGGATTGGGAAGCCATGCAGGTATTGGGGCACCGCATGATTGAGGATATGATGAGCTATCTGGAATCGGTTCGGGAACGTCCTGTTTGGCAGCCTATACCTGGGAGCGTAAAGCAGAAGCTTTGCCTACCCCTCCCTCTAAATCCCCAAAAGCCAGAAGACATTTACGAAGAATTCTTAGACTACATTCTTCCCCATCCCATGGGAAATATCCACCCACGCTTTTGGGGATGGGTGATCGGAACCGGCACAGCCTTAGGAATGTTGGCTGAATTACTAGCGGCTGGCATGAACCCAAATGTGGGAGGGGCGGATCATGTTGCGAACTATGTCGAAGCGCAAGTGTTGGAATGGTGTAAAGAGATGTTGGGCTATCCTATGGAAGCCAGCGGTTTGCTGGTTAGTGGCGGATCCATGGCTAACCTGGTTGGACTCACCGTCGCACGCAATACCATGTCTGGTTTTGACATTCGCAGAGAGGGTCTCCAAGCCGCTCAAAAGCCAATGACATTCTATGGATCCGTTGAAACGCACAGCTCCAATCAGAAGGCAGTTGAATTACTAGGGCTGGGTTCTGCCGCGCTTCGTCGAATCCCTGTCAACGCTGACTTCCAAATTGTCCTTCCTGCACTTGAAGCTACTGTATCCAAAGATCGGGATGACGGATTTCATCCAATTTGCGTTATTGGGAACGCAGGCACGGTGAACACCGGTGCTATTGATGACTTAAAGGCTCTGGCTGATTTCTGCGAGCGTGAGGGGTTATGGTTTCACATCGATGGGGCGTTCGGAGCCCTTGCGGCTTTGTCTCCGGAGCTGCGCCCTCTCCTGTCTGGTCTGGAACGGGCTGACTCCCTTGCGTTTGATCTTCACAAGTGGATGTATATGCCCTATGAGATCGGTTGTGTATTGGTGAGAAATGAAGCGAATCATCGGTATACATTTTCGTTGTCCCCTGACTATCTTGTTCACGCCGAGCGTGGGTTGGCAGGAGGCTCTCTCTGGTTTAGTGAGTATGGCGTTCAGCTATCGCGTGGATTTAGAGCCCTCAAGGCATGGATGTCAATCAAGGAACACGGAATCAAGAAATATGGGCGTTTGATTAAGCAAAATGTTGATCAAGCGAGATACCTTGCTGACCTCGTAGACGATTCACCTGATCTGCAGAGGCTAGCACCGGTTCCTTTAAATATTGTCTGTTTTCGATTCAAAGCGGATCGTCTGGACGATACGTCCCTGAATCAGCTCAATCAAGAGCTTCTGATCCAGTTACATGAAAGAGGGATCGCGGTCCCTTCATACACAACATTGGGGGGCAAGTATGCGCTTCGGGTCGCTATCACCAATCATCGCAGCCGAAGAGAGGATTTTGACGTTCTTATACGCGAGGTGATAAGATTAGGAGGAGGGTTACTTGGGAAAAATTTTGGGAATGCATAATGATCCGTTCGCCTAAGGTTCAAAGTAAATGGCGGCCTAACAAATCGCTCAAGCTGAGGACTACCGCCCAGCACGTGTTCAGGCAGTTCTGATCGGCAACGGCCTAGGTAGGCGACGGCTCTCCGCTAAATCCGGCGCAGTTTAGCTCAGTCGTTAGGGCTCAAAATAAATAATCAACTATGAATGATCCTCATGTAAAAGCACTACACTATCGAGTTATCGTAGGAGAAAATGTCGACTACAACAATGTTCCACCGGTATCTGAGAGCACCGATGAGTTTGAACTGTCTATTGATGGCAAAACCGCGATTTTTGAAATAAAGAAGCATTACTCGACCGTAGATGAAGCTAAAGCAATCGTGAATGAATACCTACGAGCATGGGATATACTGATCGGTTTAGAGCACGATCCCGATGACTTGCGTCTCGTCTTTGATCACGCAGATATTATTGATCGATTGCCTCAGAAAACTGAAGAAAATGTAGTGAACTTGCAAGCCCATGTATCTGGCCACGTCACCGTATCAGGTAATGTCACTCTTCACGTCTCTCGTAGGCGGTATCCCTCTTTCCCTAAAAACTTCATCGCCTCACTAGACGCAGAGACTACGTACCTTAGGTATAAAGCGTATCGTCAAAACCGTGAAAAGTTAACCTCAATGGCATATATGTGCTTGACCATTCTTGAGGCAAGTGCTGGTGATCGGAAAAAGGTAGCAAAGCAATACTGCGTTGACTATTCAGTTTTGGATACCCTTGGAAAACTGTGTTCTACTAAAGGCGACTCCACAGAAGCCCGTAAGTTCCCTAGGAATGGAATATTCACACCCCTCAGTCAGAAGGAAAAGGAATGGATCGTCTCAGTCATTAGAATGCTGATCCGTCGGGAGGGAGAATACGCACATAGCCCCAGGGCTAAATTCAAACAACTTACGGTGAAAGATTTTCCTAGCATCACAACATGATAGATTTAAAGACGATAATTGTGTCTAAATATGCCCTAACAATTCGCTGGAGTCGAACGCGGCTTGCAGCCGCGCTGCTCAGCTCAAGAACGTTAGGTTGCTTGACAGGGATTGAAGCGTGGAGCATCTAGGAACTGCACTAAGGTTTATAACTGATAACCTACAGACAAGTGTAAATAACTATATCGAGAATGAGTCTGCGCAAAGGCAGGAATGCCTACGCGAAGCGGTTGTGCCGGTCTTGCCTGGTGCCACACTTATGCTTGGTTGTTCGCTTTTGGAACGACTTGTACTGAACCTTATATCAAAAAATCTCGATTCAGGTGGCAAAGTAAACCCCGATATTCCCTCGGTTGGTGGACTGTCAGAGTGGCAGCGTTATTTGGCATTAGATGCAAATTGGTATGGTTGGGGTGAATTAGGAAATTTCTTTCGACTTCGGCATTGTTTGGCTCATGAATTTGGTCGCGTAACAGACCGACAAAGACTTTATATATCGCAATTTCTAGATGATCTTGGAAACAATAAAGTACTAGACCGTGACGGAAATCGAATTCGCCCTTACTACGAGATTGTTGATTCAGAACTAGTGTTAATAAGAGGAAAGGCAGTCGACCAATTTCGAGTTCTGCTAGCCGATTTTTTTAAATTACTTACTGATCATGGCCTGGAATTCAACAAATAAATTAAAGGAACCTAACTACTCACTCCAGCCGACGCACAAGGTGCGCGGCTCAGTTCAAGCGTTGGCCGGTAGGAAGGGGAGTCCTGCAGAGACAAGATGACAGCAAGAAGCCGAAAACGAAAACGTAAACTGAGAGACCCGCACGCCGAGCATTCAGGCAGAGGCACAAGTCCACGGCACTGACCTGCCCCCCTAGAATCGGTCCAGTTATTATGTTAGAATAGGGATCGAAAAAAGGGGGATTGAAATGGCCAGAAGAAGCTACAGACCTGAGCAGATCATCAATAAGCTAAGGGAAGCAGAAGTCCTTCTCAGCCAGGGATCCACCGTGGGTGAAGCTGCCAGGAAAATAGGAGTTACAGAACAGACTTATTACCGCTGGCGAAGAGAATACGGTGGCATGAGGATTGAACAGGTTAAGCGACTCAAAGAGCTTGAGAAGGAGAATACCCGGCTCAAGAGACTAGTAGCAGATCTTTCCCTGGACAATGACATCCTAAAGGAGGCATCACGGGGAAACTCTTAAGCCCGCCCAAGAGACGTAAGATGGTAGATACGGTCTTGAAGACTCTTAAGGTCTCCGAGAGACGGGCATGTCGGGTATTGGGACAGGCCAGAACTACACAGCGTCACAGTCCACACATCAAAGATGATGAGGAAAGATTCGTAGCTCGTATCGTTGAACTGACAACACGATATGGTAGATATGGGTATAGAAGAATAACAGCACTACTCAATCAGGAAGGTTGGGAAGTTAATCACAAGAGGGTAGAGAGAATCTGGAGAAGGGAAGGGCTCAAGGTGCCACAAAAGCAACCGAAACGAGGCAGGCTCTCCTCTGAATGATGACTCATGTGTTAGGCTTGAGATCTCGAGCACAAAGACCATGTGTGGAGCTATGATTTTATGGTAGAAAGGACAACTGATGGAAGAGGATTTAGGATACTCACTATCATCAATGAATACACCAGAGAGTGTCTTACGATTCTTACTCAACGTCGGATCACTTCCGAGGATGTTATCGAACAGCTGTTTTATCTGTTTGTATTCAGGGGCGCCCCTGAATACATTCGCTCCGACAACGGTCCTGAATTCACTGCAAAGGCTGTGCGCAGATGGTTGAATGATCTAGAAGTCACAACACTCTTCATCGAGCCAGGGAGCCCTTGGGAGAATGGATAATAGAGTCGTTCAATGGAAAATTAAGAGATGAGCTCACTCATCGGGAGATATTTACCACACTGATTGAAGCAAATATACTCATTGAAGAATGGTGCAAGGAATACAACCAGGTAAGACCCCACAGTGCTCTTGATTACAGACCACCTGCTCCGGAGGCTATTATTCCGTTGACTCTAACTTAAGAAATGGTACTGGTATAATATAGATAGCTGGATATAAATTATTTAGAGAAACAGATTTTCCTTGTTCTTTGAAAGTCCTTCACCCAGATTAAGAGTTTGCCTTTTCTACTCAATGAGAGTACCATTCTCTTATGCTTAGGGAACGGAGCTATCGCGTGGTACTCAGGAGTTTAAAGACTGCCTGTTTTAATAGATTGCCAACCCCTAAGTGCGAGAGAACCTGTTAAGGAAATTGTGTGTGCACCTTGAGTGCAGCCACTCATTAATAACCAGTATGGCCTTCTCACAGAGAATGGACTCGCACGAATAAAAGCATCTGTTCCCTAAAAGGCAAAAAAACTTTCAAGGAGGTACTCATGCAAGAAAAAAGGCACATTGGTCTTGATCTGGGCGTAAAGAGTAAATCTAAAGTCTACATCATAGATCAAGCAGGGGAAAAAGTAAGACCCGAGTTTTCTATTTGGACCAATCCTCAAGGACTGGATTACATGATGGAACAGGCCCTTAAGGGAGCATCCAAGGACATTCTCCTTGACCTCACTATGGAACCAACTAACGTAGCTTGGTTTGGAGCAGCCGTTTATCTTAGAAGGGAATATCCGCAGGTGTCAATTTACCGGGTCAAATCTGAGAAAGCTCAAGACTTGAGGAAATTTTACCGAAAGCATACCAAGACCGACGCTTTAGATGCTCAGACTTTAGCTAAAATGCCTGTAGTAGATTCTGATTCCTTGCAGGAGGCATACATTCGCCCAAAGAAGATCCTTGCCCTGCACACCAGGTGTAAACAAAGAGCAAAGCTAGTGAAAGAGGCTACTGCCAAAAAAAACTCCATATGCGATCAGATAGAACTTGGTTTCCCTCGTCTTGTAGGTTGCTTCTCTTCTAAGTTCACTACTCCCTTTATCCGTTTCTGCGAGAGATATGCTAATCCTTTTAAAGTAAAACGCTTAGGAAAAGAAAAGCTCTTAAGGCTCCTCATCAAATTGGGATTTCGCAAGGATGTCTCTACCTTAGCAGAAAATATCTACCAGAGGGCCAAGGAAGCCTGTATTCTCTTTGGTGATGAAGAGAGCATTATAGATTATGATGATCTTCAAGATCGTATACGCTCAGAGTTTAGAATCTTTAAGAGCTTACAAAAAGAGGTAGATAAAGTAACCAAAAAAGTGCAAGACCTTTATGAAATCTGTTTTCCCAAGAAAAGACTCAACAGTATTCCTGGTATAGCTGATGTTTCTGGTGCAGTTATTGCCTCAACCATTGGAAACCCTGATAGGTTCTCCTCTGCTAGATCACTAGTAGGTTATTTAGGCTACTATCCGAAGGAAAACAGCTCCGGTCTTTCCTCAAAGAAAGGGCTACGCATGACCAAGGCTGGACCAAACATGGCTAAGGGATCCTTATATCTAATAGGCGATACAGCTCGTCTTATTGATCCGCAAATGGGCAAAATCTACTATGAGCAGATGGTAGTGCATGGAAATCCTCATACTAAGGCAGTTTGCCGAGTGGGAAGAGCTTTGATTTCCAGAATACTTAGGACAATGAAGGAGGATCGAGACTACGTAATCTGCGATCTAGAAGGAAATCCTATCTCTAAAAAGGAGGGAAGAAAAATAGTCAAAGAACAGTTCTTTGTGCCTGAGGAGGTACGTCAAAGACTTTCTAACAGGAAGCGAATGCCTCTAAACAAAAAGGGAAGAACCAAACCCCAATGTGTAAGAGGCAGCAAAGCTCCTCAGATTAGAGTCGACTCTTCCCGTAGAACCGTCTTGAGTTTAAGCTAAATACACTTTAACTAATCTCCAGGATTTGTCAAACACGTACGATCTTTCTAATGCCTGTTGATAAAGAAATACAGAAAGATTTTCCTGAAGAGTATATCATAGTTTACTTTTAGGTAAAGAATTAGATCTTTCGCTCTTTGTCACTGATTTAACCAAGCTCTATATTCAATAAGCTTTATGTCGATATTTTAGTCTGGGGATCAAAGGACTTGCATATCTTAGGAAATCTATTAATGGGGGCAGGTCAGTCCGAATGTGGCAGTAGGAGTGAGAGCAGCAATGGCTTGGTGCGAACAAGCATCTACGGTCATCTCTCCATCTGACTACAAGCAACCTCAAGCATGGGAATATCTGTTATTGTCAGAAGGATTGTGTAAAAGCAACCAAGGATTAGGTTTTGAGGCTCTCGTTCCTCTATGTCGAGGACTTCGTGACCAAATCATCGCCCAAGCTCAGGGAACTTTATTTGTTTAAAAGGTACTTTCAATATGGCAATAGATAATAAAAACAAAGAAGAAAAAGAAAACCTTAAAGAGATGATAAAAATAAAAGAGTCTCTTGCATTCATTGGTGCCGGTTGTTCTAAGCAATGTGGTTATCCATCTTGGTCAGAACTTTTACAATTGATGCGGAACGAAGTAATAGAGTTATATCCGAAGCGTGAGTCAGAGGTAGACGTATTAATGCAAGAAAGAGATAGGTTATGGATTGCACAGGAATTGCGCAAATCCATAGGAGAGGAGAACTTCGGTCCATTTATAAGGAGACTTTTTGAACCTCAAGGAGGATCCCAAAAAAGCGATTTTTACAGGGATTTAGTTAACATTAATTTCAGACATTTTCTGACCACAAACTATGACACTTCAATCGAACAATGTATTAGATTTTTAACTACAAGTTTTAACTCTTTTTGTTGGCACGAAAAAGAAAAGGTTCAAAATTTTATAAGGAATTTAACTCGGAATAGTAGCTCCAATGATAATACAAGATTCATTCTCTATTTGCATGGGAAGTATGACTCTTGTAGTAAGAATATTATTTTATCAGAAAGAGATTATGCAAAACGATATAGAAAAGGGAATCTTGCTTCGAAAGCACTTTGGATGATTGCGGCCATAAGGCATGTGATATTTATTGGTTTTGGGTTTGAGGATTTCGATTTGTTGAATATCTTTAGAGAAGTAAAATGGGAACTAGGAAATGAAAAAGAACCACGGCATTTCGCAATAATTGGCTTGAGACCAAATGAAGACAGTATGCCTAAGCGAAGGCACCTATTAGAAAAATATGGAATCCTGCCTATTTTTTACGAAGTTAAGGTTAAACAAAGTGGATCGTGTGATAGTTGTAAAAGACCATTCTCTACTGGCGAAGAAAACCATGATAATTTGAAAGATCTAATTTCGGAAATAGCAAGTACTACTGGTTGCAATGTTAGGGAATATACTTCAGGAAGTCAGACTGCACCACTAGATGAGTCGTATAGGTTATTTGAATATACCAAGAGACATATTGAAGAGCGAAGAAGGTAATAAAAATGTTTAGGATAGAGAGAAAGAAATTACTTGATATTTTGGAGAAAACAGTTAATGCGGGCCAGTTAATTGTGATAGGTGATCCGGGTTCAGGGAAAACCTGGTTGTTAAATGAATTAGAAACAATATTGTATGAAAAACAAATACCTGTATTACTATTAGGGGTAGATGAAATAGTCGCAAATTCAATTAAAGATATCGGAAAACACATAGGTATAAAAGGGGATTTGTTTGTAACGCTTAACCAAGCAAGTAAGGGTAAGCGTAGCATATTGATTATTGATGCTTTGGATGCTGCTCGGAGCGAGGCAAAGCAGAATATTTACAGACAGTTTATCAACCTGATTCATAATAAATGTAAAGATTGGTCTATCGTAGCCAGTATTCGGACATACGATGCTAAACATTCCCTTGACCTTCTTAATCTTTTTCCCCGTAGCACAACAGATGTACCCCTAGAGTTTAGAACACCAGAACTGCAATATCGTCATTTTTATATCCCTCTTCTGTCTGAAGCTGAAATCTATGAGGTACTTGAACAAATTTCCTTGCTTAAGACAGTGTACGAAAATGCCTCTATTAAGCAAAAGGAATTGTTTAAACTTCCTTTCAATCTATGGTTACTGTATCAACTAGTTCGGGAAGACGTGCCAATAGATAAATTATCAAAGATCCAAACTACAGTTCAATTATTTGGACTATATTGGGAATACAGGATCACGAAAAAAGATGATTCTGAAGATCGAGAAAATATACTGCGAAAAGCTGCGGTTGCGATGGTTCAAGATAACACACTTTCTACAGACAAAGGACAGATATACGTAGAAGGATTAAGTAATACTTATAAAGGCCTCATGAGCGACCAATTATTAATTCCTGTATCCAAGTCCGAACAGAGAGTCGCCTTTGGACATAACATATTATTTGATTACGCAGTATCAAGATTACTGATAAAAGAGACACCCCAAGAAGCTCTCCAGTTTCTTGTTGAAGATCCAAGTAGACCAGTTTTTCTTAGGCCAAGTATTGATTATTACTTCACCAGATTATGGGTCGATGATCGTAATCTATTTTGGAAAATATATTGGTATTTCCTTTATGAGGAGAAAGAAGAATATTTACGAGTGTTGCCTATCCTTGCTCTTGTGAAAGAAATCAGGATTTTAGAAGATTTCCAACCTGTCTTAGAAAAAATAAGAGACAAGAGCGATACTAAATACGAAATCCACTTGAGGATATTAAAAAGAATCTTTCAAACATTAAAATCAATCAAGGAAGATATAGTTCCTAAGAGAGATGAAGTATGGATCGATATCGTTTATCGGCTGAAAGATTTTCTAAATGTTGAATTTATCAATGAATATATCCGTTTATTAACAATTGCTGGTGATCAATGGGAGAATTGGGAAGATGGAGAGCGCCATAAAATCGCTATAGTATCTCGTGCAATATTACAATGGGCATGGAAACCTCCTGAAGGGTTAAATCAAAACCAAATCCAAGGACTAAATGAAGTTATTGCAGTATGGGGCGTGCCACTTGTTTGTAAAACATATGGAGAAAATCCTAAGGAAGCGAGAGAAATCCTCTTAAATATCTTAAATCGTCTTGGACCTACTTCTACGATTAGTGAAATATACCGTCTGGTTCATGAAATAGACAAAATATGGCCATATGGTCCAGAATTTGTGGTGTCAATCTATGAAACCGTATTTAAATATGAAGAAACATCAGAGGATAAAACACCCATGGGAGGAGGTGGTGTATTAACATTAATAAGTACAAGAAGACAGGACTACAGCATGTGTTATTACTCGCTAGCGAGGGATTTTCCAAAATTTATGAATGCAAACCCAATTTATGCGACAGGAGCCATGATTAAATCAATAAATGCTCTTGTAAAGAGAACAGAAATATCAAGATATTCCAATGGTGTTGAAATTAAAAGTTTGACCTTTCCATTTCTTGAACTTACTGCTAAATATCTCCCTGATGGAAGTTGCGTGTGGGATCAAAATGATTTCAATGGAGAACGGAGCAAGATATTGATAAGTTTTGATGATTACATTCTTGAAGTGTCAAAGGATAAATCCCAGAAAGAGTTATTAACTAATCTGATTAAACAAATTGTGGAGATAAATGAAGTTGCTGTTATATGGAGACATTTATTAAAAACGGCATCGAGAAATCCTGAAATATTTAGTCCCATTCTATATCCTCTTTTTATTGCTAAGCCTATCCTAACAGAGACAGATACTACCCATGAAATCGGTGAGTTAATTAAAAGTGGATTTGAATATCTTACAACTGAACAGAGAAAAACAGTCGAAAATGCGATATTAGAACTATCAAGGAATGCTAAGGACAAGAAAAATAAGGCAGGCTCAGAAAGAATAGGGAACAGATTGCTAGCTTGTGTTCCCGAAAAATATCTACAAGAAGAGTCAAAAAACATTCTTACTGAATTGAAAAAGAAGAGTGAAATCCCAGAAAATGTTCCGCCTTTTAGTATGGGAAAAGTTACGAGTAAACCATATACTGAGGAAGATCGGCTCAAGAAAGAAGGTGCGGATTTGAACAATATTAACAATAAGAAGTTACTGGATTTGTCAATTCCTGTAAAGGAATTTTATAATACATATTTGAACAAGATTCCAGAACTGAAGGAATGTGAAAATATTTTTCCTAAAATGATTGAACTGAAAAAAGCATTAGAAAATGCTTCTACTGAATATCACGAACGAGTGAGAGAGTCTGCATTAACACATCTAGCTTCAACGTGCGAAGCTATTACAAGGAATCCTAGAATTCCTGCCGATCATAAGCTTCTGAAATTCGCAGAGGAGATCTTCCTGGTTGCAGGGCGAGATATTTTTCCTAAATATGATGAAAAGTATCATGTGGAATTCGACCATCCATCTTGGTCTCCTGCTCCACGCATAGAAGCGGCACAAGGGGTAATGCATTTGTTACGGCGAAAGGAATTTGCCACAGAACCAAATGTAAAATTGATACAAGAACTATCAAAAGATAGAGTTCCAGCAGTTAGGTTTCATATCGTTCGCCAATTACTTTCTCTATATAATACAGCACAGAAAGAAATGTGGAAGATTGCTGAAGATATTGCAAAAACTGAGAACACAAATGGTGTTTTAACTGCTTTGGCTTCATCTGTAAGTGGAGTTGCAAGAGTAGAAACAGATAAGGTTTTAGATATCTTTGAATTAATATGTGAGCGCCAATCTTCAGAGAAGAGAGAATATGCTACTTTAGTTGATCCCTGCATATCGACTATTGCTCGTCTCTTCATTGCATATAACGATGAAAGAGCAAATTTGATGCTTAAAAGATATGAAGAAACGCCCTTGACCTATGCATCAGAACTAAGACGGGTTGTTTTGACTGCTGCTGATTATTTGCTAGTTGGGATAGGAAAAGAATGGAAAGAAAACCCTAAAGAAGTTAGAGATAGGGCTCGAAAAGTTTTATCAAGAGCATTGGATAGTTCGAGAAAGGGGTTTGAGAAATTACAAGAAAATTACGGTGATACCTGGACAGAGGACCGACAAAAGGAGACAAAAGATATTTATGAAATTGTAGGTACCGTTGGAACTTGGCTCTATTTCAATGCTGATACAAGTGAAAATCTTAGAAGACAAGACAAAATGGCTTTGAATGAAACACAAAGAAAACAATATTATTTTGAGATTAAACCATTGATAAGACAGGTTATTGCAGTCGGTTCAACAAGAGAGTCTCTATTACATGCCAGCACCGCCCATTATCTTATGGAATTATGCAATGGAGTCTTGAAATATGATCCTTCGGGTGTAATTGAAATTGCAGAAGAGCTATGTAAGGCCTCTGCTCCTTATGGTTATTCATTGGATTCGATGGCTATAAGAGAGGTTGTAAGATTGGTTGAGACATGTTTGGCAGATTATAAAAAACTATTTCAAGATAAAGAAAATCTTGCTCATCTTAGCGGATTACTTAATATATTCATGGAAGCAGGATGGCCGGAGGCAATTCAATTAGCAACTAAATTGGATGAAATTTGGAGATAAATGACCTATCCCCCAAAAACTGGTCTAGCTGTAATGTTAGAGTAAGGATCAGAAAGGGAGGATTTGGATGGTCAGGAGAAGCTAAAGACCTGAGCAGGTCATCAATGATGATTGCCTCAACAGCATACCCCTAAATTAGATTGACAAGTGCTGAGATTTGGCTTGGTTCATGTTGTTTGGACCGGAATATCGTAGACTGGGATCTCTATAATTTCTTGGGAAAAAGTTCTAACAACGTCCTGCCCCCGCCGGGGAGCCAACGTCTGAAACGTGTTATCTGAGCGAGTTTTGGTCTTGCTCCGAAGAATGGAACACTGCCCCGCGCCCGGAAGGGACTGCGGCCTGATCGTCAAGGTGTTCATTCAATCGGAATCTGGCTGGTTCGAATCCCCCGCGGCTCGAACAGAGTATGTGCTCAAAAAGTGACTCAAACGTAAGCGCAATACCTATACCTTGGTTGCTCATAGCCCTCGCCTTTGATATTGTCCCCCTTCGGCATCTCAAGATTTCTGGTCCGATCTCTTGACTTTTGCCATTGATGACAGTAATCTCATGATGACATCATATTGATATTGACGCAGACATGGAGGGTCAGATGCCCGAGAAGTCCGTAGCGAATGGTCAATTGCACGCGGCAAGGAAGCCGAGCTCTCGCTTGCACTTTATCGACAACTGGCGCTCTGCGCTGATTATCCTTGTAGTGCTGCACCACCTGGCTGTCGTCTATGGGGCGGGCGCGCCCTTCTACTACGTGGAGCCCCCGTGGACCGACCCCCTAGCGTACGTGGTGTTTCTGGCATTCATACTTATCAACCAGTCCTTTTTTATGGGCGCCCTATTCCTGATTTCGGGGTACTTCACCCCAGGGTCTTTCGAGCGCAAAGGACCGAGGTCTTTCCTCAAGGACCGACTACTCCGCCTTGGCATACCTCTAGTCGTATTCATATTCGTGCTCAGCCCTATTGCATCTATTGGGTACTACCAGATGCCAGCCAGTCTCACCGGGATTACGAGCCCGCTTACCTGGCAAAAGTACCCCAAACTGATCGGGTTTGGGCCACTGTGGTTCGTCGCGATGTTGCTCATCTTCGATTTCGGTTATGCTGCATGGCGCGCGGCGACAAGGAATCGGACATCGCAACAGACAATCAACTCAGCACCACCCGGCTATCTCGCTATAGGCACCTTCGTCCTGGTATTGGCGCTGGCAAGTTACCTGGTACGTATAGTTGTCCCGATGGGCAAATCTGTGCTCGGCTTTCCAACCCTTGCATACCTCCCGCAGTACCTTAGCTTCTTTGTTTTGGGCATCATCGCATCACGGACCAACTGGTTCCGGACCATCCCCAGCAAAACGGGGAGGGTAGGCCTCATAATGGCGCTGGTGATCACCGTGCTGCTGTTTCCTATTGCGCTAAGCGGTCTGCCGCTAAGGCTCACCGACATCGTATGGAACTTCCTCGGTAACGGACACTGGCAGTCCGCTGTATATGCGCTCTGGGACTCCATCTTTGCAGTCGGAATGTGTCTGGGCCTAATCACGCTTTTCCGCCGCTTCTTAGACCGGTCGGGAAGGCTCGGCAGGTTCATGTCCCAACAGAGTTTCACCGTCTATATTATACATGCTCCGGTCATCGTTCTTCTGGCAGTCTCGCTGAAGGGAATCGAACTTGAGCACCTGCTAAAGTTCGGTCTGGCAGCAGCCATCGGGGTACCACTCTGTTTCGCCGTCGCCTACATAGTCCGAAGAATACCCCTCGTCTCGAGGATTCTCTAGATTAATCAGTTTAGAGGTAAGAATATCTGAGAAGTCAGCGAATGTTCTAAATGGATACCTGATGCTTGCCGTGTCCATCGTGCTATTAGCCGCTAGGGGCGCAATCCTGTAGAGTTTCTATGTTCAAATTTAAGACAAAGAAAGAGTTTGACAAATGAGAAAGATTTTATTGTTTCTTATGATTCTTATTGTAGCAGGTATAACCTGTCCCCCATCAATTGTACCACTTTCTAAGTTAGAATCACGGGCATAATGGAGTCGCCAGCGATACAATACAAAAGTCACGGGGGGTAGAGTTTGGTGTTTACAGAATATCTGTGCGGTTTTGCCTGACTATATTTGTTAAGCCACTTTCCCCAAAACCAGATTGACAAGTGCTGAGATTTGGTCTAGCGTGCTCTGACCCGCTGTTGTAGCGGAATATCGTAGATTGGGATCTCTATATCTTCCTCGAAAAAAGTTCTAACAACGTCCTGCCCCCGGACATGTCCTCTCTTCTTCAACCTAGCTTCTTGAAACAAACGAGCCCAAATCGGTCTCCTGGAATAGCGTGACGTCAGACCAGGTCTTTTTGAACAATCCGCTCAAGGTCACGCTCCCAGACCTCGTGAGTAGCAAAATGTTGGTTGGGATCACGGAATATCACATAAGCCCAGTACAAGGCAAATATCCCTAAAGTGATAATCGAAAGAAAGATGTAGAGTCCGTATGATCGTCGACCAAGGGGATTAGTGGGAGTGGTAGTGAAAGAGATTCCCTTCTTGCTCAAGATCTCTGCTATCCTTCCGAAAAAGGCTATCTCTCCCTGCTCATGATAGTAGTAGTCCATGGTCAGGTAGTAGAGGATGACCAAACCAATGATGATCGCGGGAATGGCAAACAACCCAAGTGCTCTCGTAAGTGGTGAGAGATTGCCCAGATAACTCAAGATGAGCCACAGGCCAAATAGAAGATTTGAATGAGGTGCTTCTCTTCTGTCCAAGAGGGGGTCCACTTTCATTAAAGTCTCGGTCTCTTTTTCAAACTTCTCCTTTATCAGGCTGGAGAGTTTCACCTTCAGTCTCTTTACCCGATGGAAATGCTCGTTTCTCCTCTTGTAAAGGAGCCAGTTATACCACCATACGTAGATAGCTACCAGAAGAGAAACGATCATGGATACGATCCTTCCCTCACCAAATCCAGCAATCCATCTCCCTATGACTCCGGTGATAATGCCGATGATGATGACTACAAGGAGAAACACGAGATACAACCCGAAGGAGAGTCTCCTGTCCGTCTTTTTTCTTTCCTGCAATTCTGCAATTGTTTCTGCCATTCTTCTACCTCCTGAAATAGTTTCGTGGGTTAGGCCACCTCCATGATCAGCAACCTGCCCACGTTAAATTTGGCATAAGACCGGCAGGCCGGTTCATTCACAAAAGATAGAAGCTCTTCCGTCTCGGTCTGCCGAAATGACCATCAATGAGTCTCAAGATTTATTCTACTGCTTCCCTTAAACTCTTACCCGGTCTAAACTTGGGGACCTTCTTTGCCGGTATCTGTATCTCTTTTCCTGTCTGAGGATTAACCCCTTCCCTTGCCTTTCTTTCCATAACCTGAAAAGTGCCAAAACCAACTAAAGTAATCTTTTCTCCTCTGGTGAGGGAGTCGGTGATAACAGAAGTTACTCCATCGACCGCTTCCCTAGATATTCTCCTTGTTAATCCTGTCTGATTGGCTACTTCCTGTACTAATTCTGCTTTGTTCATTGTGCTGCTCCTCTTTTGATTGATTATTGTTGAAGAATTTATTCTTATGGTAGCTGAAAAGTGCGTCCTGTCAAAAAGCCTTACGGGGTTTGGATGAGGATTGACTAATAAGTGTCTTTTGTTAAATTAAATCTTGGAGCAGAGACCTCGTAGAGAATAACAGGTATTTCCGGATGAAAGCCTGTAACGCATCTTGCCTTTTAAGGCAGTTTAGTTGTTCCGCTTTGAAGCTCTGCTTCTTTTTTAGTTGCCCTTCCATTGCATGTCCTCGCATCGGCGAAAAAGCGAGGTCTCCGACTAGAGCCCTCCAAACAGATTGACAACGACCGAGCTTTATTTTAGTATGTCTGCAGAAGATCCTGTTAGAGAGCTTTTGAATAAGCGGGGAACGAGTCCGACATGACTTGTTGTATGACATTGGCTTTCGTATGCAAGATCTAGTGAATATGGAATGTATTTCAACAAAAAAAGGAGGCGATGACTATGTCTATTATGGAAGGCATGATGGCGTGGAGGATGGATAAAATGAAACCAGAGAAAAAAAGGAAAATGATGGAAACAATGATGCCTAAGATGATGGAGGGAATGGAAGCTGAGGACATGATGGCTATGATGTCCCAGATGATGCCCAGGATGATGAAATCAATGGGTGGAGGGAAGCCTGAGAAGATGAAAGAGATGATGTCCCAGATGATGCCGAAAATGATGAAGGGATGTATGGAATCAATGGGTTCAGGGGATATGATGGAGACCATGCACGAGATGATGCCACGAATGATGGAGAACTGCCTTGCCTCAATGAACAAAGAAGAAAGGGAGAAGATGTTCACCTTCTGCCACACAATGCTACGGGAAATGGAAGAGAAATTTCTGCAGAAATGAAAAGGAGAGATTATGACGTGTTGAAGTTAACACTTCGCCGCTTCGCACTTCGCAAACATTAAAAACTGTTGCATTCTTCACCTAAAGACTACCATCCAACGAAGTTGGATAAATCCGGAACTAGGCTTTGAAAAAACAAATCTCCCCACCAGAGCCCTCCAAGACAGATTGACAAGTTGCTGAGATTTGGGTTAGTTTCTTCTGACCCACTGTTGTAGCGGAATGTCGTAGATTGGGATCTCTATATCTTCTTCGAAAAAAGTTCTAATGTTGTATCGCCCCCGCAGGGGAGCCAACCTCTGAAACGTGCTCCCTGAGGGAAATTTCGTCTTGCTCCGGTGAACGGAATACTACCGCGAGCTGAGAAGGATCACCTAGAATTGACCAACAAGCAAACCTCCTCAGTCTGAGCTTTCCTCATAAGACCCTCCGAACCAGATTGACAAGTGCTGAGATTTGACCTAGCTTGCTCCCGGAACCTTGGCAGTGAACGTTCACGCGAGACAGTGATCTTCGCATTGCGCTTTTGGTTTGTCGTTCTCAAAGAACGACAAGAAATCACGATGCGTATCTCACATACTGGCGAAGATACGCATTGTGAGGTGTAATCTCTCGTAGCAACGATTACGGCAAAAACGCGTCGTACGAAAAGCGAAAGAAATCCAACCCAGCCCGTCCTACGCGGAAACGTTTTCAGAACACACTCCTCGTGGGTGAAGGTCTTCTCGTACTCCTACGGTGGTCAGCCCGTGACTCTCACTGAGGAAGTGGTACAATCAGTGGGAAGAGGTAGCGGACGCCTTGCCCATACGGCCCGTCAAGAGTGTGAATCCTTCTGCCGTATGTGGCAAAAAGGAATACATGGGCGGCTGCGAAAAAAATAGCCCGGGGCTAGAGATCCACGGGGTCCGATAGTGGATGGTATGAACGTACGCCGCGTGTTGAAAGAGAGTATAGGGGTGCGGTCCGACACCGAAACGATACGGGCAGAAAAGGGTCTTACGATCGACACAGTGTCTGCTTTTCGCAAGGCTGTCTACGGGTACTACCGGGAACACGCCCGCAGGTTTCCATGGCGGGAAACACGCGATGCATACGAGATTATGGTTTCCGAGATCATGTTGCAGCAGACCCAGGTGAAGAGGGTCATACCCAGATACGGAGAGTTCCTCGCCATCTTTCCAGATTTTGCCACCCTCGCCCGAGCTCCCCTTCGCGAGATACTACGGGTATGGCAGGGATTAGGGTACAACCGGCGAGCCCTTCAGCTGAAGCAAACCGCTGAGATTGTAGTTTGCGAGCATCATGGCAGCCTTCCCCGTAATCTCGAAGCATTGATGAAGCTTCCGGGAATTGGAAGAGCGAGCGCATCAGCCATTCTCGCCTTTGTCTTCAACAAACCCACTGTTTTTATTGAGACCAATATCCGAGCCGCCTTTATTCATTTCTTCTTTCAGGACAGAACTGACATCAAAGACAAAGAAATCTACCCTCTCGTTGCAACGACCCTCGAAAGATCCAATCCGCGCATGTGGTACTATGCACTCATGGACTATGGAGCCATGGCAAAGAAGGAGTTTCGAAACCCAGGTCGGAAGAGTATTCATTATCAGAGGCAGTCTCCATTTCAAGGCTCCGACCGACAGATTCGAGGGATGATTCTCAGAGTACTACTCGAAGAGCCACAGATTTCTCTCCTGCAACTCGCCCAGACACTGGGGATAGACCAAGCGCGGCTGAAAAGAAGCACCCTTGCGCTCAAAGAAGAAGGTCTCATTCAGACGAAAGGAAGGTATCTCACCATAGGGTGAGATACAAGGTCTCTGGGAGGTTCCGGGAGGCCAGCCGAAGTCAAATCGGGCCTCGACCAGGTCCGATTTCCCTGGGATTTCTTTCCAGGAGCTGGTGGTCGCGAGGGAAGGGTCGGGCAGAGGCCTGGTTCGATCGAGAATAGCCGTGCCTCGAGCGAGCAGATCTTCCTCGCAGGCACACCTGACCGGGTACTTCTGAAGGATCCAGATCGGGGACGCTGACGATTTCCAATGAAGATAGGATACCCGTGTATCAACCGAACAGTTGGATGTACCAGCAACCATACCTTTCGGCTGCGATCATATTCTGAGAAGCGACTCATCGAAACAGTGCAAAGAAATCTTGAGTGTCTCGAGCGAATACTGAAATACAACCTTGGGCATCGCATTCTTTTTTTCCGCATAACCTCAGATCTCCTCCCGTTTGCCTCGCACCCCGTTTGCAATTTCAGTTGGCAAGATCGCTTTCGGATCCGTCTCGAAAAGGTGGGTGCCCTGCTGAAGAAACACGGAATGAGAGTTACTATGCATCCCGATCAGTTCACCCTTCTCAACTCACCCAGGAAAGATGTACACGAGAGGAGTGTGAAGGAACTCCTCTACCACACGGATCTTCTCGATACCATGGGGCTTGATACAACCGCCAAGATCCAGATACACGTGGGAGGTATCTACGGAAACAAGCGGAAGAGCATCCTGAGGTTCCTTCGCGCTATGAGGATCTTCAAGCGCGGATACAAAGAAGACTAGTGATTGAAAACGACGATCGAAGGTACACGGTCTCTGACTGTCTCTCCATACATGCCGAGACAGGCCTCCCTATCGTCTTCGATGCATTTCACCACCAAGTACATTCTTCTGGAGGGTCGCTGAGGGAAGCCTGTGAGCAGGCTGCGAAAACGTGGAAGGATGCCGATGGAATCCCTATCGTCGACTACAGCTCTCAGGCACCCGATGCACCGGTGGGAAAACACACCGAGACCATCGATCAGGATCATTTCAGAAGATTCTTGGACACTACCAGACCTACCGATATCGATATCATGCTGGAGATTAAGGATAAGGAAGAAAGCGCTCTCCAGGCTGTCGAAATCGCGTCCCGGGATAAGCGATTTACCTCACCCATCGAATGGTAGCTGGATTACTCCCCCCATTGCCGATGCTACCCGATGTCTTCTGCTCCTCGTGAGATATGGTGAGGGCTCCTTAGCGACGGAATCACCCGACAAGCGAGGGCTCGTAGTAAGGTACACCTTCCACGCAAGTTGGCTTTGTTGGTTGAGCGGGCACAGGAAAGAGGATTGTGGGGAATGCTATCTTGCACAGTTGAGGAGGGCACCGCACAACTGATGCGGGGTGATGGCTTCGAGCGTTCCGGTTCCCCATTGGGGGAAAGGTTGGTCAGAGTGATGAGTCAGGTTTCCTAGTTCTCAAATATCTTTCGATACCTCCCGTAGCCTTCTTTGTCCAGTTCTTCTTTGGGAATGAACCGCAAGGCAGCTGAGTTGATACAATAGCGGCGTCTGGTAGGCTGTGGTCCGTCGGGAAAGAGGTGCCCCAGGTGCGAATCAGCCTGTGTGCTTCTCACTTCGGTACGAGGTGTGACAAGAGTTCTGTCGTCTCTTTCGATGATATTGTCTAATTCAAGTGCCTTTGAGAAACTTGGCCAGCCGGTGCCTGAGTCGAACTTGTCGCGGGAGCTGAACAGGGGCTCTCCCGAGACAATGTCTACATAGATCCCGTCTCGTTTGTTATCCCAGTATTCATTCTCGAAGGGTCTCTCGGTAACATTCTCCTGAGTGACCTTGAACTGGAAAGGAGTGAGCATTCTCTTGAGCTCTGACCTGGATGGCTTCTCGAATTTGGTGGCGTCCTCATTCACATTTTCATCCTCTTTCCCCATAGACCACACCTTCCCCAGGTATTGATCACGACCTGAGCCTGACCGATAGAACCGGTACTTGAAGGGATGCTTCTTGTGATAACTCCGGTGATAGTCCTCCGCGGGGTAGAACTCCAAGGCCTCGAGGATCTCTGTCGCAATCGGGCGCTTGAATCTTCGAGATTCCTCGAGCGCCTTCTTTGAAGACTCAGCGAGACGTTTCTGTTCCTCGCTGCCATAGTATATCGCGGTCCTGTACTGGGGCCCCCGATCAGCGAATTGACCATCTGGGTCAGTTGGGTCTATCTGCCTCCAGAAGACATCCAGAAGCTCCTGATAGGACGTCTTTGACGGATCGTAGGTCACCTGGACTACTTCTCTGTGCCCGCTCGTTCCTGAACAGACTTCTTGATACGTTGGGTTCGGTTTCTTCCCTCCCGTATACCCCGGCACGACTTCAGTGACACCTGGAAGTTTCTCGAAAGGTGACTCCATACACCAGAAGCATCCACCCGCAAAGGTAGCCTTCTCTGGTTTTCTCATTCTATGCTCCCCGATTGTCTCACAGTTCCCTTTCTGAGAGACCGTACTTCCTCACATATCGCGAGGTGTTCCTGAGGACCTATAGCTCACTCGACCGTTCCTTTGATAGCGCTATCCTTTCGCACCATGACAGTTGTTGACAAGATTCACTACGCCCTTTCCCGACGCTCACCCAATCATAGCATCCAGTCGGTTCATTTGCAGACTGATTGGGGGAGTCCGTGAGGAAACCAAAAGACGTTTCCTTGCTCTCTACGGGTTCATAATCACTATTGATGCGTTCAGGGCCGTTGCAGCACTGACCCAGACAATGTAGGGAACGAGCAGCAACCCTGCAGGTCGTGATACCTTCAGGAAGGAGAGAATCGTCACGAGGATGGCAACCCACAGAATGATGATTACCACTAGGCCTGCGAGGGGTGATTGCAGACTGAAGAAGACCCCTGACCACGAGATGTTGAGGGCCAGCTGGACGCCGAATATGGTCAGTGCTCTTCTGGGTTGCGAGTCTCTGAGTCCTTTACGCCAGACCAAGAATACCGCTACTCCCATAAGGACAAATAGCGTGAGCCACACTGGGGCAAACACCCAGTTAGGGGGAGTGAAAACTGGCTTCTTCAAGCTAACATACCAGGTGGCGATTGAGGGGGCAGTGAAAAGAGAACCGAGGGCGCCCGCAATCTGACAGACGCCCAGGCTCACGACAAGCTTCATTGTGCCCCGCACTTTGCTCTTCTCCACTCTAAGTCTCCTTGAGGTGCACGGGTAGCAGTGCTCGAGAATTGCTCCTCGTGTAGATGCTGGAACCGAGGAGAATCTTCAGTCTAGGTCACACCGGCCGCAAGGTCCCGAAGAATACCTGCCAAGCCAGGGCAGATTTCGCTATCAGGCTCAGAAGAACGTAAACCCTCTCTCCGTAGAGATAGTCCTTCCATTTACCCACTTTCCTGTACTGAAGGTACATATTGACCGCAAACAGGTTAAAGAAGACAGCAATGGACATATAGATTCCTATCACGAAGTTGGGTACACCGCCTTTGGCCGCAATGAGTGAGCCACCAAAGGAGAGTGCGATGACAATCCAGGGGACGATTCCAGCGATACATCCAATGATATAGGCAGTCCAGTCAGTCTTCGGAGTTGTCTGATTGTGGAGTTCCATCATGAGACCCATGAGATTCATCACCGCAGTGAGGGTAAAGAGGGCGATCAAGGTGCCTAGATCATAGATACCGGTAAGTGCAGCAATGACTGCGATCATTACCGAGGCACTGAGTGCATACTCGTACCACCGGTAGGGATTCATGTGTTTTTGTAGGAAGTGCACATAGTGCTTGTAAAGAAGCGTTGATATCAAAAGATGCGCGACAGCCGACATCAGAAGAAAAAGAGCCACGAGATAAGCAAACTCGACACGAACCCAAGTTTGAGTCACCGGCTGGAGGGACTGAGTTCCGAGGTCAAACTCAAGGTGAGTGGTGGTGATAGGCCATTTGTTGCCGTAGCCGCTGAAAAAAAGCATGAGTAGACCTTGAACAAGGTGGAGTACCGCCATCACTCCATTGAATTTCCTCAGTTTGCCAAAGGTAGTATCAGCTGCTTTCGCCATGGTTCTTCACCTCCTTTCGAGAAACAAGTACGATTTCCTTGTCTGCTCAGTTCTCTCCTTCTAGCTAAAACCTTCGCGACAGGAGAGCTGCTGGTATTTTCTCTACTGATGGAGCCCTCGGAAGATTAGGCTTGTCTTTCTATCTCCACATCCACCAGTTCGTTCCACCAACTCTATCCGTCTTACCCTCCTCTCCCGGTGCGATGTGATCAACGTACTCATGACTCCATTCTTCATTCGTCCTTTTGGGGTCCTCGCCTCTGTCATCAAAGGTTATCCTGGCTGAGAGGAGATGAGAAGCCTCGTGGGTGTACTCACCCACATAGACTCTAAGCCGAGCTCAAGCGGTGTCCTGGGAGTCTGATTGACGCAACACCATGCCGAAGAGCGGACGGATCGAACCGGCGAGGAATCCTTCCGGTCAGCTCCCCTTTGATGAGGCTCTGCACGCGGGGTCCCCGAACGGAGAATGCTGATTGTCTCTGGGCTGGACTCTCAGCTTCTCGAAGGTGGAATCCGCCCGATGTCCTGCCCTCTCCTAAGTCTGCTTTTTCTCAAGGCTCGCTTGGTTATGAGCACAATGGCAACGATTATCCCCGCGAGAATGCCAATGCCGATGAGGAGAAAGAGGCCCACTAGGTTGTAGTACGCACTCCAGGGGGAGCGCTCGAAGAACTCTGCCTTGAGCTTGGGAAGGACGAAGAGCGTCTGGACCATCTCACTGAGTGGGAATTCTTCACGCTCCCCCACAACGAGGATGTACTTCCCCTCATTATCAGGGCTGAAGACCTTGAGGGTGTAGACTCCCCCTTCAACCTCCACCCCTTCCGGCAGTTCCTCCTCAGGGGCATTACTTCGAAGCTCCGCTCCTTCCCAGTACCAGTCTCCTCCGAACGGTTCATACCAGCGTGTCCACTCATGCTCTGTTCCATCGAGGACGACGTGCATCTCCTCCTCTTCAGGTTTTTGTTTCGCTGCTTCCTCAGGATGCGCGTGTTCTCTGGTGATCTCAACTGAGACGTCCTTTCCAATGCCCTCCAAATCGGGAACGAGAATCCCCACATAGAGCTTGAAGGGATCTTCCGATGCCATCTGGTAGGAGGCGGGTTCCCCTTTGAGCACACCGTAGAACGCCTGGGACACCTCAGGGTTCTCTACCGGTGTGATATCTTCCCGTTCGACGATACGTGGTTGGTGGCACCATGCCGTGCCGGCCACCAGAAGGAGAAACACGGGAACTGCGAGAAAGACAACTTTCTTCATTTTACAACCCCTTCCTCCGAATCTGGTCTCAAAGGCCAGATGAGTGCTGGCGCTGGTTAGTCTGGGTCAAGGACTCAGCGCCTGTTTCCTCTACGCCATAGCAGTGACATTCGGAGAATGCAGGATAAAGAATTCCTTGTGCCAAAGAACAGAAGACCGCTGGACTCATGTCTCGGCAAAGGGATAGAGACGAAGCTCCCGTCTCCCTGGCTCGATAATGCCAGCTCAGAGATTCCTCAAAGAAGGACCTTCAAATGCGGAATTGCTCCTTCGAGAGCTGACTCAGCAGGAACGGTAACCGGGCAGTGTGAACGCGGCATAACGAGACAGTAGATCCCGTAGTTCTAGGCCGTGGTCAACCGCTCCACCCAGCATGGTTGTCTTTGGATCATGGCCCGAGAGTGTGGTCCGGACTCCCTGCGAGGTCTTCAACTTCTTGGGTAGTCAGGGAGTCTGCTCGCGGGTGGAGAGTCCGCTCAGCCGGGAATGCTCTGGAAGATGCATTGTATGCTTCTTTGACAACGCATATTCTACTTGGAGCATTGATCTTGTAGCCAACAATCACAGCAAGCGCGTGGCATTATTTCCAGCCATTCTTCGATTTCCACCGCCCGATGAAACTGAAGAGAACAACGGACGGCTTCATGGCACGTCATATTCCGTAACATTTTGAAAGTGCTGAACAAGTATGTATTTTGCTACCTGTATCTCCATCAACGCACAATCAGGCGCTTTGGCAAATCCTTCTAGAGACGGGTGCTTTTTTAGATAACCTCTCAGATAACCAGATTTCAACTCATCACTGATTTCTTCTGTACTCCCAACCGCGGTAAGCGCCTCTACATCTTTGAAGTCGTTTGCCTGGTTGGTTCGACTATCGATCAGCAGTGAGACACTGGGCGTTTTCTTGATGTTTCTATATTTGCGAGTGTCTCGAATAGTGGCAAATATGATTTCTCTGAGATCCTCGGATATTGCATACGCCACAAGTGTACAATAGGGATATTCATTACCCTGGGTTGCCAGCACACCAAGATATTGTGACCGCAACAAGCTCTCTATGGACTTAAGGATTTCCTCTTTACTACTCATCATAGAAACACTCCTTCTTTGCTACAAGACCACCGATTGTGACCTACGGCGATCATAGTATCACTTCCTCAGTGAGAGTCAATGGCATAAGTCCTCCGGAGCGCTCGGTCAGCCGCCAAGAGCCATTAGGAGGTTAGGAACTTCTGAGAGTGGCCATAAAAAACCTCACAGATGGATTCCGGTCAAGCTGGAATTCCGTAGGCTGGTATTTGGATTTCCTCCTCGGTGCTCTCGAGAAAGGTTCGAACATCGTCCTGCCAGGGGAGCCAATCTTGAGTTTTGCCATATTGAGCGATAACATTAAACGGTGTCTTTAGCTCAAATAAAAGCTTTCGGCCATTGAGGGCACATTTCTGAAGTAGGAATTTTAGGAGTGCTCGTTTTTCAGTTACTTCAGAACTTCTAAAATATTTCCAAGGCTCTGCTTGAGAGATCTAATGCAGTTGCAGCCGTAATTTAGAAGTTTTTGTCAGCTTTGGTATGTTCTTCCATCTGCAACAATAAATCTTCCTGTTTTTCTTTGTATTCTTTTAACTTTTTGTGATACATTTCCTGAGTAATTCCCCAAAAACCAGATTGACAAGTGCTGAGATTTGGCTCAGTGTGTTCTGACCCGCTGTTGTAGCGGAATGTCGTAGATTGGGATCTCTATATCTTCTTCGGAAAAAGTTCTAACAACGTCCTGCCCGGGGAGTCAAGGAAGAGGCCTGCAGAATACGTGAAGTACCGACCTCCTGCTCCTGAAGTTATCATCCCCGTGACTCTAACTTAGAAAGTGGTACAATTAATGGGGGCAGGTCACAGTCCGCTGGAGTGCGTTGTTAGATGTTGCTATTCTTTACAAACACCTTGTTTTCTATCCACCGCCAAACACATAAAAGGCATCAACATATGAATCAAGGCGCCTCCCCCACCCAGAGAGCCATCGACTTTCATCAATACCTACGGGGGCATTAAGCACTCGCTGCTTAAGTAGTTTTTTGGCGTTTAGAA
>Ga0209979_1001284_pt1 | contig 28217 bp, 24 predicted proteins | sample AnhtaG_FD_183114 | JGI IMG/M metagenome (GOLD analysis project Ga0209979, IMG submission 183114) | Deep subsurface microbial communities from Anholt, Denmark to uncover new lineages of life (NeLLi) - Anholt_01485 metaG (SPAdes) (version 2) | ecosystem: Environmental > Aquatic > Marine > Oceanic...
AAACGGAACAGCCGACCGCCAGAACCAGCACCTCAATGAAACTAAGACTTTGAAACTTCCAGAAATACATAAGCGTTCCGACGGCTGCAGCGCCGACAATGCCACCGAAAAAACCCTCAACGGTTTTGCGCGGCGACACTGCCGGAGCCAACTGGTGTTTGCCCAGCCATGAGCCGATCCCCATCGCCGCCGTGTCGCCGATCCAAAGCACACCAAACAGAAACAGCAGGCAGTCGCCCCCGCTGATGTCAGAAAACCCGCCGCCGACTTTGAAAACGATCGGATACAGCAGACCGACGTAAAGCACTCCCCAGACCAACCGGCTGTGACGTTTGAATAACTCCGCCGGCGGTAGCTTCCCGATAGCGAATATCATTGCCGTCACCGTGTAAAACAACATGACAACGGCCAGTCCCAGCGCCGCACCGTTTTCCCCAAGAAAGGAGGCAGGATGAATTGACTCAACAAAGTCTACATCAGCCAGAACCATCAGTAAAAGCAGCGTGGCTCCAAAGCCAAGCCAGAAAATGCCACCTTTGGGTGTGAAGCCTTCGTTGACAAGAAACTCGGAAATGGCCACCAGAGCGAAAAAAGAAATCATCCCCAGCAGCCACCATCCGCCCTGGTATGAGATCCACAGAATAGCAGGAATTGCTACCGCCGCCACTAAGATGCGAGTAACCAGATTCCTGCTCATTATGCGTCCTTCGCGCCCACCTTTCCGAAACGTCTTTCCCTTTTCTGGTAATCGAGAATCGCTTCAAACAGCTCATTGACGCCGAAATCCGGCCAGAGAGTATCAATAACGTACAGCTCCGTATAACTGGTCTGCCACAGCAGGAAATTGGAGATACGCATTTCGCCCGAGGTCCTGATTAACAGGTCAGGGTCGGGAATATTGGCCGTATAAAGAAAATTAGCGAACAGTTCCTCGTTGATATCCTGCACGTCAAGCATTCCGGCCTTGACAGTATTAATAATGCCCTTGACAGCGTCCAGGATTTCAGTACGACCGCCATAGTTTAAGGCCAGGATCAAAACCAGCCCCCGGTTGTTGCGGGTCTTCTCGACCGCCTCTTTCAACGCCCTCTGACGGTCGGCCGACAGGCCGTTAATCTGCCCTACGGTAATGAGCTTGACGTCGTTTTTGATTAGCTCATTCAACTCCCGACGTGTGGTCCGCGACAACAGCGACATCAAAGCCGCCACCTCGGACTTGGGGCGCTTCCAATTTTCCACTGAAAAGGTGAACAGGGTTAGGTATTTTATCCCGATTTCCGAGGCCGCCATGACTACTTTCTTGACCGCCTTAACGCCGGCCTCGTGGCCGTACGTGCGGGGTTTATTGCGCAGCGCCGCCCAGCGGCCGTTGCCGTCCATGATAATAGCCACGTGCTGCGGAATCAATTCCGCCTGCGAAAGGACAGTCTCTTTCAAACTGGCGACGTCGGTTGACATAACATTTTAAGATAAAATCACCGCCTCAGCTTAGCAAGCTCAATCAGACCGACCGTTTACGGAGGTAATGTCCGGTCTTAGAAGCAGGACAGAAGCCTCTGATATGATTTCTCAATTGTTACAATACAAAAAAGAATACCAATAATAAGAAAACAGATGCTTCGTGCGTGGCGTACATGCCGAGGCTGTCCCTCAAGTATCGGATGAGGGAGAGAGAAACTTTGTCATTCCCGTGAAAACGGGAATCCATTTCTCTTGTCATCTCTTTCTATCCGTATTATGTTTTTACGCTTATAGTTACTTCTTCTGGATTCCTGCTTTCGCAGGAATGACAGAGCCAATTGCAACCTGTGTCACGACTGGTCTTAATGTCTCTATAACCTTGAGAACAGACTTTGGGATAACCTCTCCACGTGCGCCAACCCCTCTTGAGACGCGGCGGACGGGGACGTCCTCCGCGCACTGGAAAGCATACAATAATACCATCTTGAATGCAACTTGGTCTGAAACAGCTTCTATAGGACTCATTGGTTAGAGTAAGGAGTCTCATTCAATTCTACGGCCAGCACCCCCAGCACAATTGAATGGAACTTCGTCTCGGCCGAATCGGAGCGAGTGCCAAGCGCCACCGGCGCTTTCCCGCCGATAAGCACGCCGCCAATCTGCGCCTTGCCGTAAAGAGCCATCGCCCGGTAGATACCGCCGGCGGTTTCAATATTGGGCGCCAACAGGATGTCGGCCTGCCCGGCCACCTCCGATTTGTCCAGACCTTTGGAGCGGGCGGCAAACATGTCAACGGCACAATCGAAAGAAATCGGCCCGTCGACAAAAGCGCCTTTTATCTGTCTCCGGTCGGCCATCTTGGAGAGTATCGCCGCATCGGTCGTGACCGGCATCTGGGGGTAAATTACTTCTACGGCGGCCAGGACGGCCACGCGCGGCGAACTGAGACCGATAACTCGCCGGGCAAAGGTAACGGCGTTTTGAATCAGCGCCAGCTTCTGTTTCAGATCAGGTTGAACCACAACGCCGCTGTCCGTCAATAGGAGCAGCTTCTGGTAGCGCTCTGGCTTTATGACTGAGATGTGGCAAAGTGTCCTTCCCCTAGAGACAAACGACGCTCCCCGCTCAAACCCTAACTTCAAGAAGTCGGCTGTCGGTATTCGTCCTCCCTTCACGACCAGGTCAATCTCGCCCCGGGAGGCCATCTGCGCTACCGTTGTAACCGCCTGTTCGGGTTGAGGGATATTGACAATTCTGGCCCCGCTCAAGCTGATATTGCCCTCTGAAATCCGCTGACTAAAGACGCTCTTATTGCCCACAATGATTGGGTCAATCAGGTCTTTATCCGCCGCTTGCGCAAACGCCCTGAACATGGCGCCCTCAGACGAAAGTACCAGAACCGCTCTGGGTTTCCGTCCCGATGACACTTTGTCACGAGCCCGCTCGATAAGCTTCTCAAAGGAGTTCACTTCGGGAATTACCATCTGATTGTCAGCAGCCACGGTCTATTTGCCTCCCTCTCCCCAGATGTCATTTTGCAAATAGTAGTCTGCAAGTACGCAGGCGATAGCCAGTGATGCCTTTTTGTTTTTCACCGTGTCGGTGCGTGAGACTAGCGATACCGGTGTTTTGGCGCCGACAATCACTCCGGCAAAAACCGCCTGGGCAAACTGAATGAGTGACTTGGCCACAATGTTGCATTCTTCTATCGAATCAACGAGGAAAATATCGGCGTCACCTGCCACCGGTCCGCTAACGCTATACAAATCCGCAGCCTCCTTGGAGGTTGCGACGTCAAACGTCATCGGACCCTCGATAACGATATCCGTGAACTTCTTCTTTGCCCGAGGGATGAGCAGCTTTGTATCGTCTACCGTGTGCGGTATCTTGTCAGACACGACGTTAACGGCTGCTGAGACGGCCACCTTTACCGGCGAAAGACCCAGCGCCCGGGCCACAAGGATGGCATTTTCCAGAATCTGAAATTTCATCTCGCTATCCGGCCTGACTACCATACCCCCGTCGGTGAAATTCAGGAGTTTGTGGTAGCCCGGTATGTCAAGTACCGCGCAGTGTGACAGAGTGTTTTCTCCCCGGAGACCATACTGCTTATCCAACACCGCTCTGAGAAGTGTCGAGGTTGGCAGAAAACCTTTCATAATCACGTCGGCCTTTTTCTCAGAGGCCAGTTTGGCGGCATGGTGCGCCGCCTGGCTGACATCTTTGAAGTCCACTAATTCCAGACGGTCGATATTGACCTCGTTTTCGTCTGACAGTTTTCTGATCGCCTCGGCGTCACCAACCAAGACCCCGTCGACAAAACCATCAGCCTGCGCCTGCGACACGGCGTCAATGACGTCAGCATCCTGAGCAGCGGCAACGGCTACCGTCTTCTTGCGACCTTCTTTCGCAATAGCCGTCGCCTGCTCAATAAGCTGGTCTGAGGAATGTATGGGGGCGGCTTTCATGTCTAAAGTATCTGTTTAGTTGCTTTCCGTAACTCCGTGTATCAGTATATCTTTGGTTGTTCCAGTCCGGTCAGAAAACGCTGCCCGGCAGCTGCCAGCGCCTCCATTTCAAACTCACCCGGAACAACTGTCACCTTACCCAGAAAGGAGACGTGCTTCTTTATCTCGTCTATCAGAAGGGTGGAATTGGCCATCCCACCGGTTAGAACAATCGCTTCGAAGTCTCCGGACAGGACAACGGCAGCGATGCCGATCTCCTTGGCAATCTGGTAGGCCATAGCATTAAAGTACAGGCGGGCTTTCTCGTCGCCGGCGGTGATCATTTTCTCCACCTCGCGCAGGTCGGCTTGCCCCAGGTAGCCTAACAGCCCCGACTTCTTGGACAGCTTGTCGACCAGTTCCTTCTCGGTAAACTTACCGGAAAAACAGAGTTTCACCAGCCCTCCAATCGGAACGGCGCCGGCGCGGTCGGGCGAAAACGGCCCCATCCCCAGCAGACCGTCATTAACGTCGACAATGCGCCCGCCTTTTAGAGCCGCCACTGAGATACCACCGCCCATGTGCACGGCTACGAAGTTCACCTCATCCAGCCGCTTGTTGAGTTTCTCCGCTTCGCGGCGGCAGACCTCTTTGATATTGAGAGCGTGTGAGCGGCACTTCCGCTCTATTTCCGGTACGCCGCTGACCCGGGCCACGTCGGTGAAGTTGTCCACCGTGATGGGGTCCGAAATGAGCGACGGCACGCCGTACCGTTCGCCAAGATGATGCGCTATGATGGCTCCAAGGTTGGAAGCATGATTGGAATACTGCCTCGTGCGCACCGCTTTGAGCATCGCTTCGTTTATCTGATAGGAGCCGCCTTCCAATGGCTTAAGCGGTGCGCCCCGCCCGACAACGGCTTTGATCTGCTCGGGCTGAAGATTCAGGGCGTCTATCCAGGCGTTGATCCCTTCCATCCGGTAGTCAAACTGGTCGGCGACGTTGTCGAAACGGGCCAGTTCCTTTGGGTCATGCCGGATGACCTCTTCGGCCAGTTGTTTCCCACCGTCGAACAGCGCCATCTTCGTTGAAGTGGAACCGGGGTTTATAATCAACATGTGGTACGACATACTCGTTCCTACGCCTCCACCGGACTCAGTCTGATATTGCGTCCCCGCTCAAAGGCCTGAAGGTTCACCTCTACAAATCTCGCCTTCACCTTCGTTTTCAGCATCTCAATCCACAGGTCATATTCAAATGGTGCGTAGTTTGACAGCACCCCCAGCAGGATGGTGTTTACCACTCTGGGGTTGCCAAGCTCGGCGGCTATCTTGTCGGCCGGGACGATTATGACCCGTTCTGCTTTTCTTTTCATCTCACCCGCGGCATCTTCGGGGTAGGTGAGCTTTTTGGATGAAGTCACAATTGCCGGTACGAGCATAGTCGTGGAAACTATAGCAACGCCGTCGCTCTTCATCCAGTCCAGGGCGCGCAGTCCTTCGGCCTGCTCAAAGGCCATAAGCACGTCAGCCTGGCCATACTGAATGGTGGGAGAGTAAACCTTGGGAGCAATCTTGACATGCGAGCTGACAACCCCGCCGCGCTGTGACATGCCGTGCACTTCCGATTTCTTTACGTCATAGCCCGATTTCATCGCCGCCTCGGAAATAATCTCGGAGGCTAAAAGCACCCCCTGTCCTCCCACGCCGACAATCAGGATATTGAGGCTCTCACCAGCCATAGATCACCTACACTTCCACAAACTGACTTTTGAGGATGATCGCCTCGGTTGGACATATCTGAGCACACAGGGTGCAACCGGTGCACAGAGTGGTATCAATTTCAGCCTTGGGATGTCCATGCTCGTTGGTCTCGGTCGAAGCAAGAATCGCCGGACAGGAGATGCGGAAACAGGCCGAGCAGCCGTTGCACAATTCCAGATCGACCACGTACGGCTCGTCCATAATCCTCTTGGGCATAAGTACGCAGGGACGCCTGGTAAGAATCACCGACGGTCCCGGCTTGGCCATTTCTTCTTTTATTGTCTTGAGCATCGCGTCGTAGTCATACGCGTCAGCTTCCCGGAAGTTTTTCACCCCCAGCGCCGTGACCAGGGTCTTGATATCGATCTCATGCGCCTTGTCACCCATCAGGGTCAACCCCGTCCCCGGATGCTGCTGGCCGCCGGTCATGGCCGTCGACCGGTTGTCGAGAATAATGATGGTCGCATTACTGTTGTTATAGACGGCGTCCATGAGACCGGTCACGCCGGAGTGCAGGAAGGTCGAGTCACCGATCACAGCCACCGTCCCCTTCTTTGATCCCTCGACCTTCTCCATCCCGATGGCGCTGCCGATCGACGCTCCCATACAGATGCAGGTGTCCAAGGCATTCAAAGGCTGAAGAACGCCGAGTGTGTAACACCCGATATCGCCTGTAACCACGACCTTCAGTTTTTTAAGCGCCATAAACGCGCCTCGGTGCGGACATCCGGGACAGAGCACCGGCGGGCGGGGAAACATATCCGGCTCCGGCGCGATCGCCACTGCCTTGATCTCATCAATAACACCAGCCTCTTTCAATCCCTGCGCCACACGATAGGGAGAAAGCTCGCCCAAATTGCCGAAATACTTCTTCCCTTCCACCGGAAAACCGGCCGCCTTGATCTGGTCTTCGTAAAACGGCTCCAGCTCTTCGACGACAATCACTCTGTCGTGACTTTTGATAAACTCAGCGATCTTCTTAAGCGGAAGCGGGTAACTCATGCCGAGCTTCAGATAGTCAAACTCCGGCGCCACTTCCTTGGCATACTGGTAGGCCACACCGCCGGAGATGATGCCAATCGAGGAACCATTCTCCTCGACGAAATTAAGCGGCGTCTTCTCGGTGTACTGCCGCAGCTTTTCGAGCCGCTCGGTAACCACCACGTGCCGCTTGCGGGCATTGGCGGGAATCATGACATACTTGGCCGGGTTCTTAACGAACTTCTTATCTGGACCGGAGTTAGGCTCACCAAGCTCAACAATCCCTTTAGAATGTGAAATCCGTGTACTCATGCGCAGCATCACGGGGGTATCAAACGTCTCCGACAGCTCAAAGGCCGTTAGTACCATATCTTTTGATTCCTGGCTGTCGGACGGTTCCAGCATCGGCACTTGCGCAAAGCGGGCGAAAAAGCGGTTGTCCTGCTCATTTTGCGAGGAGTGCATCTCCGGGTCGTCCGCCGAAACGACTACCAACCCGCCGTTGACACCGGTGTAGGCAAAAGTCATGAAGGGATCGGCGGCGACGTTCAGCCCGACATGCTTCATTGTCACCAGCGCCCGTGCCCCGCCGATGGAGGCCCCAATGGCGACTTCGAATGCCACTTTCTCATTGGGCGACCACTGCGAATAGACCGACCGAAACCGCGCCGCCAGCGTCTCTAATATCTCTGTCGATGGCGTGCCGGGATACGACGCGGCCAGCCTCACTCCCGCTTCGTATGCTCCCCGCGCCACTGCTTCGTTGCCTGATAAAAGCTCTCTCATGGCTGTATTACGTACTTTTAACGCTCTTCCTTACTCGAAGCCGTAATACACACGTTGTGCGTGTGAATATTTTCACAACTATAGTGAACAGAGGCTGGGAGTGCAAGGGGTTTCTTAGGAAACTTGTTAATGAAACGATGGTCGTGGAGACAAAAGCCAGGTGGCCTTTCTACTTGTTGACTATAAACGCCGTCAAGCCCCAGTATGCAGCACTGGTAGTCATCATCTCCCCCACACACATAGACTTGCTTGAAAAAACTGGCTCTTGGCCGATTTAGGTAGTATATACAGTAGGTCAGTAAGACTAAACCATACCCCGGTGTTTATACAATCGGGGCTTTCGTGTTGGGATAGGATACGTTGGACGAATCGGTTTACATGCAAACAGAAGTGACTTCGTCACCGTCAAAGCTGGCTTTGATCCTTGAGCGGTGGAACAGCTACCAGCCTGTCTCTGACCTTTGCAATGCCTTGACAAGTGGGTCGAGGCCGCGGTTGACTGTAACCGGCTTGGCCGGCTCGTCGGAGGCGTTCCTTGTCAAGGCCGTCACTGAAAAGGTTAGGGCACCTATTTTAGTCGTCACCGAAAGCTCTGACCAAGCCAGCGATCTCTATGACGACCTGACTTTCCTGATGGTAGAGCGCGCGGTCGGACACTTCCCGGCGCGGCAGATATTGCCGTACGACTTTAAAGCCCCGGTGGGTGAGATCATGGGGCGGCGGATTTCAACCCTGGCCGATCTCGCCGATAATTCCCTCTCGGTAGTCATCTGTCCCATTCGGGCGCTGCTTGAGCCGACTATTGCCCGTGATTGCCTGCAAGCGGGCCGTATTGATTTGCAGCAGGGCAAAGAAGCCGACCTTGATGATCTGGTCAACCGTCTGGTCAGGTTGGGATTTCTGCGGGTGCCGGTGGTGGAGGAGGTGGGTGATTTCGCTCTGCGCGGCGGGCTGGTAGACTTCTTCACACCCGGCTCGAAAGCTCCCGTGCGCGTGGAGTTCTTCGGCGATGAGGTCGATACCATTCGTCAATTTGATGTTTCCACCCAGCGTACGATAAAGAAAGTAGACGCCGTCTCCCTGCTGCCCAAGCGGGAGGTGCCTATCACCCAGCAGACACTGGAACAATACCTGAGCAAGCTGCCGGAAGAGGATGCTGACCACATCAGGTCCCGCTACCTGAACGATCCGGAGCTTCCCGGATTGGAGTGGCTGTCGGTCCTTTTTGGTATGGAGCAGGGTTTCCTGCTGGATTATTTTGCCACCGATGGAATCGTCTTCTTGCAGGGAGAAGGAACACTCAAGGCCGAAGCCGACTCGATTCTTGACGAAGCCGGAGCCCTCCATGAACGATTGAAAACACGCCTTGCCAGTCTCCCCACTCCCGACCGGTACTACCACCTGCCTGAGAAAGTATTCGCCCAGCTCGAACGGTACCGGAGAATTGACAAGGTTCCGTTCCGAGGAGGGCGCAAGGACATCATCGATTTCGCTTGCCAGCCCCACCCCTCCTTCGGTTCAAGATTGGACCTTCTCATTCAGACCACCAGCGAATATGACGCCGCAGGGATCAATTACTTTATTGCCACCGACACCAAAGGTCAGGCGGCCCGGCTCGATGAGCTGATTGGCGAAAGGGTCAGCCTTGAAAACACCCCGCTTATCGAAACGGCTGATCTCAAGGGGGGATTCGTTTGTCGGCAGGGTCAGTTTGCAATCCTGACCGACCACGAGATTTTCAGTCGTTATCATCGGCGGGTGCGAAAGAAGAGATTCAAGGAAGGCGTCGCAATTTCAGATTACTCCAACCTTGCCAAAGGCGACTACGTGGTCCACACCGCCTACGGTATCGCCCGCTATCTGGGTCTGGAGACGATCACGGTGGACAACCGCAGCCGCGACTGCCTGCTGTTGCAGTACGCTGAAAATGACCGTCTGTACGTGCCGATTGAGGAATTTAACCAGGTGTCCAAGTATTCCGGGAAAGATACCGCCCCCGCTCTCACTCGCCTTGGCGGCCCCGGGTGGGAGAAGCTCAAGAAGAAAACGAAAAAAGCGATTGCCGACATGGCCGCCGACCTGATAAAATTGTACGCCGAGCGCAAGATGAAATCCGGTTACTCATTTGGTGAGGATACCGTTTGGTTAAAACAGCTCGAAGCATCTTTTGCCTACGAAGAAACCCCAGACCAGTTCAAGGCCATCAACGATGTCAAGTATGACATGGCTGAGGACAAGCCGATGGACCGGCTGATCTGCGGCGATGTCGGCTACGGCAAGACGGAGGTGGCGGTACGGGCGGCGTTTAAGGCGATTGAGAAGGGCAAGCAAGTCGCTGTTCTGGTGCCGACCACGGTCCTGGCGCAGCAGCACTTTCACACCTTTTCCGAGCGGCTGAGTGAACTCCCCGTCAATATTGAAATGCTCTCCCGCTTCCGCATCCGCAAGCGGCAGCTTGAAATCGTGGAGGATTTGGCGGACGGAAAAGTTGACCTGGTCATCGGAACACATCGGCTGTTGTCCAAGGATGTCTTGTTCAAGGACCTTGGGCTTCTCGTTGTCGACGAGGAGCATCGCTTCGGCGTCAGGCACAAGGAGAAGTTGCGTCAGCTTAAGACCACCGTTGACACGCTCTCTATGTCCGCCACGCCCATACCGCGCACGATGCAGATGTCGATGATGGGCGTGCGGGACATGAGCTTGATTCACACCTCTCCCAAGGACCGTCTGCCGATTATCACCGAAATTGTCGAATTCGATCCGGCCATCATTGCTACTGCTATCCTGCGGGAGATTGACCGGGGTGGCCAGGTCTTTTTTGTGCACAACCGGGTGCAAACAATTGAGTCAATGTACCGCTACCTGAAGAAAATCGTGCCCCAGGCCGAGATTGCCGTTGCCCACGGACAGATGCACGAGCGATCACTCGAAGGCGTTATGCTCGCCTTTCTGGCCCAGCGGTACAATGTCCTGCTGTGCACCGCGATCATCGAATCAGGGCTTGACATTCCCACCGTCAACACGATGCTCATCAACCGTGCCGACCGCTTTGGGTTGGCGCAGTTGTACCAGTTGCGTGGGCGGGTTGGACGCAGCGCTACGCGGGCTTATGCCTACCTGCTCACCCCTCCCATGAAAACCCTCAAGGCTGATGCCATCAAACGCTTGCGCGCCCTGGAGGCTCACTCGGACTTAGGCTCCGGATTTGCACTGGCCATGCGTGATCTTGAAATTCGCGGCGCCGGGACGGTTCTGGGAGCAAGACAATCGGGGTTTATCGAAGAGATAGGTTATGATCTGTATAACAGACTTCTTGAGGAAGCGGTCGCCGAGCTGAAGGGAGAGGAAATCAAGCGGCTGCCGGAAACCAAGTTGGAGCTGGACATGGAGATTCATCTGAGCGACAGATACGTTACCGACCGCCACCAAAAAGTCGACATCTACCGCCGACTGGCGAATGCTCGAACGTTAGATGAAGTGGAAAATATACGTGACGAAGTCACCGACCGTTTCGGCAAACAGCCCCAATCGGCGGTCAACCTCTTTGACGCCGCTGCCGTCAAGGTTTCCGCTGCCGTGCTGGAGATTGAAAAGGTGACACTGCGTAGCGGTATTGCGAACCTATTCTTCAAAGAAGGAAGGCAACTCACACGGGCTGAGGTTGAGGCTTTCCGCAAGGCCACCGACCGCCCCCTGGAGTTCTCCCTCGCGGGCCGGTCACAAGTGACCATTGATCTGGTGCAGGTCGCAGAAACTGAAAGACTTCCCCATTTGCGGGGGGTGCTGGGGAAGGTGTAATGCAATCATTGGCAAACGAAATGAGAAACCCGACACTGGAGCTACAAGCATTTAACAAACCAGTCCCTTTCTCCGTACTTAAAATGTGGAGGATTTGCCCATGATGACTTGTTGGCGTGTACCTAATCCGGTAACACTGTTCTTTTCCCTACTGACAGTCGTCTTGTCACAGAGCGTGGCGCACGCAGGCGCTGGTGTTGAAGTATCATTGCTCACTGTATTCGCCCGGACCGACCACAACGTGCTCGATGACCCGAGCGGCGTAGCGTTTTGTATTCACAAGACTCTCTCACGGAAGCTCGCTCTCTATTGGAACGGTACTTGGCTTAGAGGTTCTACAATGCTCTTTCACACCTTCCCCACGATCGGATCGCCACCCCCGGCAGATACATTGACCGAACCAGTAACAGCGAAAACACGTATGTACTCGACAGAGTTGGGAGTGCAGTATCGCCTTGTGGCTATCAGGAATCTAAGTCTCAGAGTGGGGTTTGGATTGAGTGTTAACAATTACAAGCAGACAGAAACTGGTCAGGTGTCCGGCTGGGGACAAACGTATACTGACCGGAAGCTTGGTGTGAGCCTGTCGCTCAGCCTTCACCTCAAGAGAATAGTTGCCGTACCAATTGGGATTCGACTTGGTGTGCGCACTAAATCAACCTTTGACCCTGGCGCGACGGCGGATGTCCTTACTCCCTTCAAGAATCATATTACAATTTCAGAAGTGCGATTTGGGCTGGCCTACAGTCTCTGACTCAAGCAGAGTAGGTCGGGTTCCGCAGTTCGCCTTTGGCGGACAAGAAACCCGACACAATTCTACAAATGTGAATATTTGTGGGCGGCAGATGTCCGCATCTGCCCCATTCTTTTGCGAAGTTTCTATCGGCAGAACCGCTGCGGGTTCTGCCCTATTTCTGCTTCTCACCTCCGGTTCCCCGCAAAAACCATAGGCCAAAAAGGCCCGCGACTACCACCAGTACCATGGCTGCCATTCTAAATAGATCACTCATTTTATTTCCTCCTTCAGGATAGAGGCTCTACCCCTATCCGGCTTCAAGATCATGGTACTTAATACGAAGAATAAAACGGGTAGTTTCGTTACATGCCCTGAAGATGGTCCGCTGTCAAGACTATGCAAGCTCGTAAAATGACTCAGGATCGAAATATCTTCTTATCGCTCAGGCTTTACGGATCTTGTCTATTTTAACCGAATACTCGATTGTCAATTTGAGAAGCATTGACACAAAACCAACTGCTTCTTTGGCATCCGCCTGTTTGACCAGCCTTATTTCATGATTTGCTTCGTTACCGATTTCTCTGATTTGATCTACCCAGTCTTTTGCGTCGGGCGGCAGGTGGTTTTCTATGAGATAATCAACATACTGCTGGTAGGTTCGGTTTGCCGGAGCACCCTTTTCAACAGCAATGTTCATCAGGAGCTTTCTACAGCACATTGCCGCTGCCGTGAAGCTGTTGACGGACATTGCTCGCCTTGCTTCATTGTAAATGGCTTCAATGTCTGGTGGTAGGTCTGCTACCGATTCGCCGTAAAGTGGGGCTGGAAACTGGCTTTCCTCTGGGTCGAAGTAAGTCGGACAATCACATTGCGGGCACAAATAGATATAGCCACATCCAAATCTGTGTGGCCCATATACGTCTACGACGTCCGTTTTCCATCCCTGTCTTGAGCCGACTAAGGCTCCACAGTAGCCACAGGTGTACTTTCGGCCTGGGTTTTGGAGTGACTTTTCCCAATTCATCTTGTTTACCGTAGTAACAACATAGCTACCCTGCGATAGCTGGTCAAGCAGTTGTTTTGGCAGAAACAAAGTGACTGGCGGCCTCTGCTCTTCTGGTATCACTGGACTTGTAAACGAAAATCTTTTTAACATCCTTTCAAAATGCACCAGTACCCAATACCCACTCGAGAAATAAACAAGAAAATACAGGAGTAAACAAAAAAAGACTTGACAGTAGGGATATTATAATATAAATTACAGTATAAAACAGTAGAATACAAGGAGAAATATCATGGCAAGACAGAAACTGATGTCGTTTGAGTTTTTCCCGAGGCTTCAAAACAAAGAGGATTTTTTTGAAAAGATCAGTCAGCAGACAGACGCTTCTAGGAGAATACTGAATCAATACCTTTTGCTATGCCTTTTTTCGTTTCTGTATGGAATCGTTATGGGAAGCTACCATGGTTTCCCCCAAGCGCTGGCGTCCGGTGTGAAAGTCTCCGTCCTGTTTTCTTTGGTATTGCTCATCTGCTTTCCGGCATTTTTCATTATTCAATTCGTGCTCGGGTCAAAGCTCAAACTGTATCAAATGATTTCCATTATCCTGTCGGGATTTGTTTTGACCACGGCCATAATGGTATCGTTTGCACCCATTGTGATAATCTTTCTACTCACGGGAAGTAACTACTATTTTTTGCAGCTTTTGCATATTTCGATATTTCTTCTTTCGGGCTTTTTCGGGATGAAAACAATCATAGACGCACTGAAATATTCGTGTGAAAAGAAGAACGTTTATCCCCAGATAGGAGTGGTGGTATTTCGGTTCTGGGTGGTGATCCTGGCCTTTGTCGGGATCCAGTTGGCCTGGAATCTGAGGCCTTTTATGGGAGATAGAGGAGAACCATTCGAACTTTTCAGAGAATATGAAGGGAATTTCTACGCGGCATTGATCTACTCAGGGAAACAACTGTTGAGTCCGGATGATAAGAATGTCAAAGACAAAAATGCTGATGACACAAATGTGGTTGAGAACGAATATATAATAGACGACAGCACCTACCAGGATTCTATGTTGGAATTCTTTATGAATCAAGACAGGTAAGGAGAATGAAGTTGAAGACCGACATCATGACCCTGGAAGAAGTGGCTGCCTATCTCAAGTTGAAACCGCAGACCATATATACCTGGGCCCAAGAAAAAAGGATTCCTGCCGCTAAGCTTGGAAAAGAGTGGCGTTTTAGAAAATCAATTATAGATGAATGGTATATTCAGCATATTGATGAGAAGTTTCGCAAAGTCATAGATAACTGGAGGACGAAACAAGAAGCCGATGACGAGTCGAGCTCATAGCAAGCGGATTCAGATTGTTTTGAAAACCTATATTTTGTGGAGGTAGAACTTACTCCAATGGCAAATCTTCAAAAGCCGTTACTCTATTTCTACCTGGGGCTGGCTGCAATCATTGCGGGCTTTGTCTGCCTGCGTACGCCGCCGGTCGATGGCGTTTGGACGCTTACTATTGCGCCGGTACTGTTGGTTCTGGGGTTTGTTGTTTTGGTTCCCTATGGGCTGTGGCCTCGGAGTCGACAGTATTTACTCCACCCGGTCTATCCTGCGGATGGTAAAGCCGTTACGATAACCAACCTCACCGGCCTGGGTGTTTTTGTTTCCTCCCTGATAATCTACCTTCTGACCCTGTGGCCGAGTCCCGGATGGTGGGACAGTGGCGATTATATCACCTGCTCTTACATACTTGGCGTGACAAGTCCACCGGGATCGATCCTGTTGCAGCTTTTAGGGAAGCTGGCCTCGTTTCTTACCGTCATCTTCTCCCCTGCCGTGAGGATAAACGGTCTCATAGCGGTTGTTTCGGCGTTGTCAGCAACGGTTGTCTACTTCACGACCGTTCGCCTGCTCCAGACATTTGACCGTTGGGAGAGAAACGCATCGCATGCCGCTCTGATCGGGGGTGTTCTGGCGGCGTTGACTTTGGCCTTTACCGAAAGCGTCTGGAGCCATGCCACCTTCACCAACCCGTATGCGCTGTCTCTTTTATCCGGTTCTCTGATGATTTATCTGGCCGTTCGCTGGTGGGAAAACCCGGACGCCACAGGGGCGGGAAACTTTCTTCTGTTGGCGGCTTTCCTTTTCGGTCTCGATATGAGTGTACACCGCAGCAACCTTCTTCTGGCGCCGGTTTTCTTTCTTCTGGTTTTTCTGAGAAGGCCTAAGGCGTTCCTCGACTTCAAACTCTGGATAGCGGGGGTTTTGCTTTTCATCTTGGGTCTGTCGCTGCAGTTGACCAATATGTTCCGCTCTCAACTCAGTCCGGCAATAAACCTTGGCGACCCTGATAGCTTAGGCGGCCTCTGGAATTACCTGACAATGAGCCAGTTTGGGATCAAAACCTTCGGTTCTGATCTACTGCAGCGCAAAGGTCCATTCTGGGATTACCAGATCAAGGAGATGTATCTACGCTATTTTGGCTGGAACTTCATCGGGATGGACAGTCAGGGGGTTGGTGTCAGATGGACGGGGCTTTGGTGCTTCCCAGCCATCGCCGGCATTGCCGGTCTGGTGTACCATTTTGCTCGCAGGAGAAAACAGGCGCTGTTATTTTTCGTGACGTTCCTTCTGACAAGTTTAGGAGCGATCTTATATTTGAACGTCCCGGCCGGTTTTTTCCGGGAGATGGACCGGCATTTTCTTGTATCATTCATGCTGTTTTCTCTCTGGATAGGAGTCGGCAGCTACGCCGTTCTGAGGTTGGCATCCAGCGTTTTTGCCAATCGTTCGGCTGCTGTTTGGATTTTGGCTGGTATCTTGTTTCTCGTGCTGCCTGCCAACGTCTTCCTTGCCAATTGGTCCAACAATAACCAGAGCTCCAACCACACCAGTTATAACTTCGGTTACAACCTCCTTGAAACCTGCGAGCCGGATGCGATTTTGATTACGGTCGGAGATAGTGACACGTTTCTATCGTGGTACCTGCAAATGATAGAAGGCGTCAGGCCTGATGTCACTGTTTTGAACTTGCCGTTGCTCAACACCAGTTGGTACCTTCGCACAACTATGTCTTACCATCCTGACCTTCCCTGGACGCTCAATGACGACTCCTTGAGGAGTTTGAGAATGATACCCTGGGAAACCGACACCGTGACAATTATCGGGTCCGGCCCGGACAGTGTGGCGCTCAGGATCGTTGTGGAGCCGACGGTTGCCGGCAAGTATCTCTTGATTCAAGATCAGGTGCTTTTGAATATCCTGAGACATAACCGGTTTGACCGTCCGATCTATTTTTCGGCCGGTTTTGGCAAAAACCTGCCGTTGGGGTTGAAAGACCATTCCCGGCTGGATGGTTTGGCCTGGCGGATTGTTCCGCAGGTTCAAAAGCGCAGTGATTATCAGAGATTGGAAGACAATCTCTTACATCGGTACGAGTACGAAGGTTTCGGAGAGCAAACCTTTCTCGACCGGACAGGCAAAAATATGGCATCTCTATACCACGTGGCGTTTGCAGTCCTTGTCGGACTCTACCAACAAGACGGGAAAGAACAACACCTGGATAGCCTGAAAGCTAAGTTTGAAGACCTTTGGCCGGAGGCCGGTAGTTAGGAATGAGAAGACGGTTGAGTTCTGCCATTGTTACCACGAAGTTGGTACGGATCTCTGCCCAGGTACCATATGAACCGAGTCCTGCCAGACACATTGCAGGAAATACCAGGCAGCAATTTCAACTGTGTCGTTCTGAGTCTGGCTCAGTTCAGATTCAAACCAAACCCGAATGTGGCTGACATTGCTCCATTGTAGCACAATATCACCCTCGGCAACGAGCGTATCCAATGCCAATGAATCTCGGATAGGGATACGATAGGTCCACCAGCCGTTTCGTTCAGAGCCCTCCACTCGGAACGAATCTATGTCCAAGCCAAAATCTATGATATAAGAAAAGTAAGCATTGGTACGAACCGCCCCCCTACGGGTAAGTGTCTCCTCGTCAGGTATCCCTAACCAATCCGGGTCGGAGAGGTTGCCTTCGGTACCGTTAAGCCACTCGTAGTGGATGGATTCATCTTCCCAGTCGATGTTTTCACATTCTCCTAATGGAAGAGGACACTTTCCTTCACCCATGAAATACCAATTATCGCCGTTAGGATCAGGAAGGGTGTCTGGATCATATCCTAGTTCCATGCTGTCTGGTAGACCATCGAGACCGACATCCTCCTCCTCTTCAAGTACCCCATTAGCCATTATGTTATCTTCCGTGTTCGCTATGCCATCGCCATTAATGTCTTCGTCGATCATGCCAACGTCAACATGGAGTTTACATCTGGCGCCTTCGCTTACCCTTGCCCGTAGCTCCAGCAGCCCAACGCGCTCAGCATCTATTTGACGGTAAAAGCCTCGCATGATTCCTGCCCAGGACTTGTCAGTACTGGTGTCGGGCCTGAATACCAGCCGTAACGTGAGAATGGTTCCCTCCTCTTGCTGGGGCTCATCCCAGATTTCATGGACATCCCGTGGCTCCCGAGGAGCGTGCCAGAGGATATTCCCTCGTTGCCAGGCAGTGTCCGCTTGAACCGGCAACGAGGCTGTTTTCCAAGTGGTACGCTGGGGCCCAAAAGAAAGTTGATCGTCAAGATCGTTTTCACGAGCATCATCAGAGCACCCGGTAAGCCCGATCATCCAGATAGCTGCTGCTAACAGTGTTGATACAATGATTCTCATCGAATTAGTCCTTTCTCTCTTGAAACTTGAGCCGGGAATATATGTTATGATCTTGCCTCTTCAGTCACAAAGCTTCTGACCTACTTTGGTGCACGAAATCGGCGGGGTTTGATCCGGGCGTTGGAAAGCGCCCTGTCGGCGTTGTTATCAGCGCCTGTTTCCGGCGTCGGTACCCACTCTATCAAATGGATTTCCAAAACACTTGTGTCTGCTGTAAAATCGCTGTAGAAAGTTAGGCCTCGGTCTAAGTCCCTGATATACACAGCGGAGTCCCCGGGAGAATCCGGAGGAGCCGAATCGTAGCGGATCGTATCCGGTTCCGTGTAAGCCTCTCTTATGTCTGAAAGCGAAGAATTTACGCCAATTCCCTCAGCCGTAGTCCCCGTGTATGTGGTGTAATCATTCTTGTTTACTATAACTCCATAAACACTAGAAGTATCATAGATGGTCTTGTCTAGATCAATATCATAGACCATAACTACTACCCCCAGCGTTCTCTCATAGCTAACATAAATGAAGGGATGATTCAACGGGTTCATAATAACATCTACCGAAGCCGGGTAGCCGTTGAAGTTTTTCACGTCAGCATAGGTGTCATCAAACAGCACATACTGCCCCTGCCCGTGTGGGCCTGGAATCAGCGTGTTAGCTCGCAAAAAGATATCAAGCGAATCAATACCCTCCGCCACCAGACGGATTACGGCGTGACCCGAGTCACCGGTGAAAGCGTACCAGAAACCGGCTGTCCCGGATGAATCCGTTGTGATCGAGCGTTGGCTGAGTTCACCATCCCCGCCATGAGGCTCCAATTGTATCTGCTGGTTAGGCTGGTAGTTGTCATTCTTGTCGGCCACTGCGAACTGCAAGACTGTGTCAGAGATGGTATCACCCATTACTCCCTTATAGTACAGCCCGTTGATGGCGACAATCTTTGCCGGGTTGCCCGGTCCGACCGGCCCGTCATTGTCCCCGCAGCCAAGAAAAAGGCTCAGGGACAGGTATAAGGTCCCTATTATCAACGGAAACGTTCGGACGTATCTTATCATCCGGATTCGTGGGCGGCAGATGTCCACATCTGCCCCATTCTGAGTCGGCGCACGAGGACGTACGCCGACCACGGAATGTGTCTCATGATTCTGGTTCCTCCTCTGAGAAAGGGGATGACATCCGTGTGATCACGGTCTGAAGTAGTACTTTAACCCGACACCAAAGTTCAGGTAGCGGGGTCTCTGGTCGGAGCTGAGTATATCCACGCTGTTGATCGACGAGAGAGTGACAAATGATCTGTCCTTGGGTGCTCCCCAGAGCTTGAAATCGGCACCAAAATTCACGCTGGCGGCAAGCGTAAGCCAGTTCTCCGACTCATAACCGGTAGCCGTCTGGGAAGTAATACCTCCATGGAAACCGAGGCCCACATACGGCGCGATAGGTGCTCTGGAAATGTTCGCCGCCAGAAAATTCAAATTGAAGTTTATGTCGTACTGATTGAACGAGGGCTTTACACCTATAAAGTAGAAGGCATTATAGGGATCAGCATAGAAAGTATCTAGGGTCTCGATTTTCGTGTAGGTGAACCCAATGCTGTACAACAGATGACCTCCTCGAAGCTGCCCGTAGGTTAGGCCCAGGTGAAAAGTGGGATCATATACCTTGTCGGCGTCAATATCGAAGACGTGGCCGCTCTCGATCCGGAAATCTGTAGCCCCTATCCTATGGTAGCTCCCGATGGGACTCGAATATCCCCCGTAGGTCTCAATGACGTTCCACCGCTTTGCCACTCGCCTGATGGCTGCCTCGGAAACCGAGCTGATGGCAAAAACTAACGCAAGCAGTACAACCGCTGGTCTGATTATCCTCGACATCATTTCTCCCAATATTTTCAGGTCAAACTCTTTTCGCCACTCAACATAAAAAAATCATGTCCTTTCTACAATTTCGGCGGCAAATCGCCCAGATTTAACACCATAACTTGTCCCCGACCACAAGCGGTTAGTGTAATTTACGTTGCCGTCAGGAAAAGACAAATTATATTTCTGCTGGCTAAACTTAGCGGACAAGCGCGCAACCTGATTGAAAGGTGAGAAAAGAATGCCAGTTGCAAAGATTATAATCATAGGCGCCGGTGTGATGGGACAGGGCCTGGCCGAGGCAGTCTCAATTTCCGGTAATGAAGTCATTCTGGTGGACAAGACAACCAAGCTTGCCGAACGAGGCATCAAGGGCATTGCCGAATCAATTGACCGCGAAATACACAAGTGGGGACTGACTCAGGCGGACAAAAAAGCCATCCTGGCGCGGATTTTCCCCTCGTCCGATTTATCACAGGCGGAGGATGCCGAGACCGTCATCGAAGCCATCCCTGAAGACCTCCAGCAGAAGCGCTCTCTGTTTGAAAAACTTGACGCCATCTGCAAACCGGACGCGGTCCTGATCACCAATACGGGGACATTATCCATATCGGAGATTGCGGCGGTGACGGAACGCCCGGGAAAAATAATCGGGATGCATTTCTTGAACCCGGTCACCAAGATACCCGTAGTCGAAATCGTCAAGGGGCTTAAGACAGACGATGAGACGTTCCAAAAAGCGGTTGAATTTGCGGAGCTTCTCAATAAGAAATGGATAACGGTCATTGAATACCCTGGCTACGTGACCACTCGTATCATTGTGCCACTGCTGAACGAAGCGATGCACGTTCTGATGGAAGGCGTGGCGACGGCTGATCACATCGACGAGGTTATGAAACTCGGCTTTGGGTTCAACGTCGGGCCATTGGCGCTGGCGGACATGATGGGGTTGGATGTGGTCATGTCGTGGATGGAGAACCTGCTTGAGGAGCTCTCTGAACACAAGTACAACCCCTGTCCGCTCTTGCGCAAGCTGGTCCGCGCCGGACACCTGGGCGTAAAAACCGGCAAGGGCTTTTTTGAATACGATGCTGACGGGGAAAGGATTTCCCCAAAATCAACAACAGAGTGATAAGAAAAGGCAGGTGGTCAAAAATGAAAATACTGGTCATAAATTGCGGCTCGTCTTCAGTCAAATACCAGCTTATTGATACCGACAACGAGATTGCGCTGGCCAAAGGGATGGTTTCCCGCATCGGCATGTCGGCCTCCGTTCTGACCCACAAGCCGCACGACCGCCGTGAAGTAAAGGTATCGGGAGAAATCCTTGACCATATCGTGGCTATCGAGTATGTCGTTTCGATGCTGATATCGGCCAATCACGGCGTCATTAAAGATCGCTCTGAGATTCAGGCGGTAGGGCATCGCGTTGTCCACGGCGGCGAGAGGTTTAGCGAATCGGCTCTTATCACCCGGGAACTCATGCACGAACTCCGCAACCTGATCGAGCTGGCCCCGCTGCACAATCCCCACAATATCCGCGGGATCAATGCCTGCCAGAAAACCCTCCCGGGCATTCCCCAGGTGGCAGTGTTCGACACGGCCCTTCATCATCAGATGCCGCCACATGCGTACATCTATGGTATTCCGTACATCCTCTACAAACGGTACGGCATTCGTCGCTACGGTTTTCACGGTATGTCCCACCGCTACGTCAGTCAGCGGGCGGCCGCAATGGTGGGCAAGCCAATTACCGAACTGAAAATGATTACCTGCCATCTGGGCAACGGAGCCTCGGTGACGGCTTTTGATGGCGGCGTCTCCGTTGACACCTCTATGGGCTTTACACCTCTTGAGGGGCTATTGATGGGTACTCGCTCCGGTGATTTGGATCCGGCCGTCATCCTGCATGTGATGGCTCGCGAGGAGTTGAGTCTGCACGAAGCCAACACGCTTTTGAATAAGCACTCCGGGTTGGCCGGCATATCGGGGGTAACATCCGATGTGCGGGAAATCGTGGAGTCAGCTAACGAAGGAAACAGCAACGCTAAACTGGCGCTGGACATTTACTGCTACCGGCTGAAAAAGTACATTGGCGCCTACGCAGCAGCGCTGGGCGGTTTGGACGTGCTGGTCTTCACTGCCGGGGTTGGGGAAAACTCGGCCGACGTGCGACGGCTCACTTGCCAAAAACTGGAGTTTCTGGGTATAGTGCTGGACGATACCAAAAACAAGGAGACCGCCGGCACTGAGACTGATATTTCAACGTCCGACAGCAAGGTCCGCGTCCTGGTCGTGCCCACCAACGAAGAGCTGGTCATCGCTCGGGATACGCAGCGGATTGTGGAAGCGGGGTAGCCATAGAGCTATAGGGCACGATCGCAGGGATCGTGCCGTACGACGCTATTCCCCGCTACTGACAAGGCGAAGGTGTCGGGCCGCCAAAGAATATGAACTGAACCAGGTAGACCGCGTCGCCAACGTTGACTGAACCACTTCCGTCAGTATCGGCTTCCTCTTCACACGGAGGTGGAAGGCCACCGAAGAATATGAACTGAACCAGGTAGACCGCGTCGCCAATGTTCACTGTTCCCGCTCCGTCGGCATCGCCTCGGGTGATGCAGCAGATCACGGTAACCGTCAGGGGGGCCGACCAGTCGCTTTCGTACCAGGGGTCGCGACACTGGACCCTGACATCGTAGGTCCCGAGTTCGGCCCAGGAGTGGGAAAGCGTGCACGGTATGCCGGCGTCGTACGGCCCCAGCCATTCACTGGTATCTCCGTCACCCCAGTCCCAGCGATAGTGAAGCCGGTCACTTTCGGGGTCGGACCCAGTTGTGCTGTAGTCGTATACGGTGTCTGCTATGGGAGTACCCGGGCCCGATGGCTGCGGCGGGTCGTCCGGGAGGGTGTTGACCGGAGTACCGTGGGCAATGGCCAATTCTATCTGGTATTTATCGTCATTGTTGCCGAGCCACTCAAATCCAACAATCAGTCCTACATCAGGCACCGACCGCGCTTCACAGCTGGAGATCATATTAATGTAGGGGGTAGTCCCGGTATAACCCCCTACCAGCACTTCGTAGCCTCCGTCATAATAGGACGTCGGAAGCCAGGCAAGATTGTACTGATTGTCCATGAAGGTATCGGCCATGTTGTTCTTGTCCACTACCATCTCTGTAAAGTAGAAGTTATAATCACCAGACTTGTAGACCTGGTACAGCCAGTAGTTGGTATTCGGGCAGTAAGGACACCAGGTGGCGGTGCCTACTTGTACGAAGACGGTGTGAGTAGAACTACCGGTCGTGGTGTTGCTGTCTACCTGGCCGGTTTCGACAGCAGCGGCGGCATCCACGTAGTACGCATCAAACGGATAAGCCGTACCGGGGGGCTGGTCGGAGTTTGCCTCGTGAGGCTCGGAATTGAATATGGCGGCTATGACCATGATATTGTCCTCTGTGACGGCCCAATAGCCTGCCTCAGAGGCATCCCAGATATAGCTCCGGTGATAGCGACTCCCATCAGGCAGGGTTATAGCTGAATCAAGGGGAAAGTCCAGGAATCCAAAATGATATGGATTGCCATTATAGTCATCCCACTTTGAAACCGGTTCAACCATATACAAGCGCACCCGGCCGGTGTAGTCTTCAGGGTGAATCTTCGGTGGTGCAAAGGCAGGCGCCTTGGGACGCTCCGTTGGGCGGTCGGGGAGTGGAGAAACATCCGCGCCGACCACAAAAGCCGAAAGCAGCAGCACTGCTGCACAAATGCCGCCCACAGCCCTCATGAGACTTAGGTGTCTTTTCATACTATTCTCCTCTTTCTTGTGGTTCCTAAGTATTACCAATGTTTCGTGTTCAAATTAGTAATGCTGATCAAAGCCATATTAAGGTGCTGTCATATATATAGAACTACCTCCGATAGACAATCGCCACCGACACAGTGGTGCCCGAATAATCATAACCCTCATCCGATGAGTTATTATGAGAATAATCAACCGTTACAGTTGGCTTCAGCATGCCGCTCATCCCGAATGAAACCGGTCTCTGAAGACTTATATACAACCGGGTGAAATAATCCTGACGTTTGGACCGGCGCCACTCTTTACCTCCGTAGGCAGGATTAATCCATTCCTCCAGTGCTGTCAGGTAAGTCTTATCCCAGTAGCCGGCGCCTGTAGTAACCACCATACGCGGTATCATGTAGCTTTTTAGCTTTACCGTAACAGAAGACCCTTCATAAATCGACGCCCAGGGCGATAGGAACTCAGTGGCAAAGCCAAAAATGAGGACTTCGTCAGGGTTGGTAAACTGACGGTACGTATAGCTGATACTCAGTCCGGTTCTTGATCCCAGCGGGCGCGAGAAGCGTGGGGAAATGTAATACAAGCGGAGGTTCCCTTCTAAAATTTCTGCCGGGAGCCCGAACCCGGGAGGTTTAACAATTTCTGTGTCAGGGTCAAGAAAGACGAAATCGATTCTGCCCAAGCCTGCCTCGATATCAACGCTGTTGCTGCCAAACAAAGAGAGGTTAATCCCGGCAAAGAGCTCGTACTTCTCGTGATCGGCATCTATGTCTTCCGAATTGGGATACCGGGTGGCCGTCAGTCTTGAACCGGCACGCAAATTAACCACCGGGCTAAGTCTATAGCCAATGGAAGCTATCCAGCGAGAGTTGTTGTTGTCTATGTCTTCGCGCTTCTCTCTGTATTGAACATTATCATACGCACCGGACAAGTACACGGAAAAAGGGGATTCCTCGCTGGTAGGGATAAATGTAATCTTCCCCGAATAGAGGAAATTGCTCAGGTCAAACTTCTTGCTATAGTAAGTATATGCGCCAGTAAGGTCTATCTCGATCTGAGAAAGCGGGTAGTATTTGAACGAAGCCTGTGTTGTCGAATACGAATCTTCGACGTCATTAGAGTCAAGGTAGAGATTTCCAATATAACCACCGTTGACTCCCGCCACAATGTCATAGTCGGCTCTGGCTGAAACCGCCAGCAGAAGCAGGCAAACCGAAACAAAGGAAAGACTAAGCAGCGTCGGAATTCGGGGTGCTCTTACTAACGGCATATCCCGCCGGCACAGCCGCCGCTTGAGGTACTCTGGCCAATTCCACTGCCGGGACCAAAATTTTCTTCCGCAGCAAAGCTGCCTCGATTTTGCGACAGAGCTCTGATGCAGAATTTCAAGTGTTCAAATCTCTCTGAATTTGACAAAAACAAGCTCACATCTGAATCACTCGGTTCGATCGCCTCAAAAATGTTTGTCGCGCCACGGAGGGTAATCAACGGTGGCTCAGGGGCCGTTTCTTTGCGAAAATCCGGAATGCCATCACGGTCAAGATCACGAACGTTGTCGTTCAATCCGTCACCGTCGAGGTCGACAAACCGGCTGTTCTGAGGTGGACCTGTATTTTCTCCAGGCGGCTGTTCAGACTGGACCGTCACGCCGAGGATTAACACTAAAGCTGTGAGTGTGATTGTCAGCAGTTTCACTTTCGGCTCCTTTTTCAATACTTCACACTCCTTACTCTGCTGCCGTCTGACGGCTCAGTAGTAGACATCTTATAATATAAGATAAAATTGCTCTATCTGCAACCCTTTTTTTCTCGCTTCTATCCCTCGGCAACGTCCAGCCGCTAGCACCTAAGTCCGGCCCTTCTGCTGTGCCCAAGAAGTGGCACGATCGCAGGTAATCGTGCCCCCCTACTACGATGCTTTCTCCGCTACTGACAAGGCGGGGGTGCCGGGCCGCTAAAGAACATGTAGTCAACCAGATACGTCAGGTCTGCAACGTTAAGTCCACCACTCGCATCTACATTACCCTCTTCGGGGCAGGGCGGCGTGTCACCGCCAAAGAAAATATAGTCAACCAGGTAAGTCAGGTCGGCCACGTTGACCCCGCCCTCTCCGTCGACATTGCCCCGAGCCTGGCAACAATAGACCACGATATAGTCCACATAGGTTACGGAGTCCAAGTAACAGTTACTATAACAAACCAGCTTGACAGAGTAGACACCCACGCTGTCATAGGGGTGTTGCGGATTGACTTCGGCCGATGTCTGACCGTCCCCGAAATCCCACAGACAGGAGTCGAAGGCACTCGACATATTGGTGAACTGGACCGGTGTGGACGGCGGCACGCTGGTCGGTTCGGCCGTAAACGATGGGTTAATGTCGGCGCCAGTTACCTGAATGGTTACGTTTACGGGGAACAGCAGGGTGTCGACCTGGGGTAGGCTGTCCAGGCTGGAAATAACAAATCTTACGTAACCGGCGTGAGGATACTCACCGTCCGGCAAACCTTCAACCTCGTTTGGCGAAAAGTGCATCAACGCAGGAAATGGTTCCAGCGGATCAATCCTGATGGTGAACGTGTCTACGAAAAACCAGGCACCGGTAGCCATAGAATCGAAATAGCCAACCTGCACATCAAAGGAGGCAGTCAAGCTTACATTCCAAAACTCTGTCTCGATCGAGAAGCTATCTGAGCAATTGTCAACGGCCGTGTCAAAATGAGTGAACTCTGTCGTCAGCAACCGCGTCGGTCGATTCCGCAGCCGCTGCGCTTCACGTACAAAAAACAGGTTGGCCTGGAGATTCTCCTCACAGAGGGAATCGATCTCCGACGCGGGTGGCCAAAAGCCCCATTCCTGAGGGCCAACCTCAGGTGCATAACAGATAGTCTTCTTCTTCTCAAACTGCTCGCCATACTGCCAATCACACGCTCCGCCGTTGACGATGTAGATTGACTGCGTGGTGTCATACCCATTGTACCCTAACAGCGTATCCAGCATAGAGTAGAATATCCTGTCATCGGGGTTGTATAGATTGCAATTAAATCCCCAAGGCTTAAGATACTTTCGTCCCTTTGAGTGGTAGTTTACGATAACGGGGAAATCATGGGTGTTTATGAAGTCTCTCAGGACTTGGTTTTCCGGTTCAGAAAAGGGCGCTGTTCCGCGATAGGTATTTGACCAGGGATCAGGTGATGAACCAATGTCATCAAGCCCCCACAGAAAACCCCAATTGCGGTTGAGGTCAACGCCGAAACTACCGTCGCCATTGTCTCGGCGGTTCTTGCGCCACATGCCGCCGCCGTCTGGATTGGTTTGTTCGTTGTACACCCAGCCGTCCGGATTGACAATCGGCACCAGCCAGATTTCCGTACTATCGATCAAAGCACCTATTTGAGGTTCTGCATAGTTATCCAGCAGATACCATATGAAGTGGAGGACAATCTCTACCGTGATGGCTTCCCTGGCGTGTGTAAGGCCGTTGATAAAGACCTCTGGCTCATCCTCGTCCACATCTACGTTACCCGAGATTTTCAGTGCAAATATGGGCCGCCCCTCGAGCGAATAGCCAATAGTATCAAGACGCGCCAGAGTGTCGAAACTCGCTTGGTATAACTCCGACCAGGTTTCTGAATACGTATGATAGCCGCCCATATCTTTGGCGGGATCTAACCTCTGGCGGTAGTGTTCCTCCAGGTTTTCGATTTCGATTTGGGCGCCATACTGAGTAATAAGCTCCTCCCGCTCTACCGGTGTGGCCACTATCTTGAGGCTTCCATCCGGTAATACTTCGACGATGTCAAAATCCCCGTCTCAAGAATTCAGGTAGCTCCTCCGCTGAGAGTGGCTTGACAACCATCAAGGAGTGGTTTTCGTAGACGGGAGGGTCAGGTTCTGGCTTAGCGGAATTCTCAGCTGATGATAATGATAGGCTAGCGAGGCTGTCTTCTCTTGTAAGTTGTGACCCCGGAACTGGTCCCGGCCACTTTTCAATCTCTTGCCGCGGGAGATCGTAAACCATGCTTCTGGAGAGATCAGCAGCTTGCGCCGACAGACAAATAAGCGCCGCTGCCAATAAAGTGACAGAGACATTCGCTTTAGGGTTCATTAGATTTTTCTCCTCGATTTATCTATTCGCGCACCGTACCGGTAGTTCTACGATCGCAGGTGACCTAAAAAAGCTGAAAACGCGGCTCTCTAACAGTCAAGCCCGGCAAATCTTACCAATTCTGACAGCTTGTTCAGATATTAAATATAATTAAAATCCCTGTTTTGGCAAGCCTGATTCCAAGTGAACCTTCGCTAACAATAATTCGCGGATTCAAGAATGAACGCGGCATTGTTTCAGGTTTCGCTTGGCGGCGGGTCGAAAACTGATAGCTTCCCGATAATTGGGTAGACTCAACCGGGAATATTTCGTATACTGGAATTTGCTGTAGCTTTACCATTGACCGCACGAGAATGAACGAAGCTTTTTATTGAGAGGAACGTAGGATAAGAGACAAGAGGTTCTTTTGAGAAAGATGACATACCATATCAAGACATGTGAGGCAAAAAACGCATCAATGATGCCAATGATGGCGGAGAGTATTGTGGATAGAACAGAACTTTTGCTAAAGGAAATCACCGAGGCCAACGGCGTGTCCGGTTATGAAAAGGAAGTGCGCCAGATTATGGCCCGCGAGCTGGAAGGAAAAGTCGACGAAATCCAGTACGACAAAATGGGCTCCATCTTGGGGCGAAAAAGGGGAACCAGCGACAGACCCAGGGTGATGGTTGTGGGACACATGGATGAGGTCGGATTCATGGTCAAGGAGATCACTTCCGACGGATACATCAAGTTTCTTCCGCTTGGCGGATGGTGGG
>Ga0209979_1001285_pt1 | contig 28190 bp, 25 predicted proteins | sample AnhtaG_FD_183114 | JGI IMG/M metagenome (GOLD analysis project Ga0209979, IMG submission 183114) | Deep subsurface microbial communities from Anholt, Denmark to uncover new lineages of life (NeLLi) - Anholt_01485 metaG (SPAdes) (version 2) | ecosystem: Environmental > Aquatic > Marine > Oceanic...
CTGGCTACCTTCAATTTTAGAGAAAAAAGATAGGTTTAAAAAAATAAGTGGAAAATCTACAGAGGTGGGTTCTTTTTTATCAGAGCTGAATAAGTTTGCCAGTCAGGTTGAGACAAAAGAATCCTTAAACTCCGTACTTGACTTTGCTCTGACATATCTGTGTCAAGACCTCAAAGCCGACTCGGGTGCTGTTTTCTTTTTTAAGGGTTCTGAAAAGGAGTTAAACTTAGCTCATTACTTGAATTTATCTTTAGAAACCGTAGAGAATTTCAAGAAGATAAGAAATGATGTAGAGATTTTCACACTTACCATAAAGAATAAAAGGATTGAAACCACAGGCGAGATCTTAAATTCTGACCGGAAATTAGCCTTTGCGGTCAAAGAGGATAGTCTGGAATCTTGTATCTGTATTCCGCTTTTTTCAGGAGTGGAGCTTTTAGGAACAGTTCCACTTTTCTCCAAGTGCAAATATCATTTTGAAAATCCTGAAACTGAAATCCTCTCAGAACTGGCTGGGGCTTTAGGCAGAAGAATTCAGGGCTTGAGAACAATTGAGAAATTAGAACAAAGGGAAAGAGAGCTAAGGATAGACAGGGAGAAAGAGAGGTTCCTCAGACTTATAGCAGAGGATTTAGTTAAAGGGAGCCCAGAAAAGGTCCTTCACCAAATAGTTGAAGCTGGCGCAGAGATTTTTCACCCTTGTGCTTGTAAAATTTATCTTCGAGAGGGAGATTCTTTGCTCTTGAAAGCTACCTCTGAGGTTGAGGTTTTAGAGACTGAAATTTATTTACCCAGATATGATTGGATTAAAGAAGCAACCTCAGATAAAGAGTTAAAATTTTTATCTGAGGAACAAGATCCGGAACTAAAAGAAAGAGGAGTGAAAAAATTAGTGGCGTTTCCTTTGGAGATTGAAGAAAAATCTTCAGGGGTAATTATTTTTGAATGTAAAACCAAAAAGGAAATGTTTTCTTCCTCTGAGCTGGATTTCGTCAGAACCTTAGCTTTACAGGCCACAGAAGCGCTGAAGAGGACTTCCTTAACTAAGGCTATAGAACATAAGGAAAGTTTGATTAGCTCTTTTTTAGACTCAATTGAGGATCGGATAACAGTACACGACAAAAAACAAAGGATTATCAGAATAAATAAAGCCGGCCTGAAACTTTTAAATCTTTCTGAGGAAGAAGTCCTGGGAAAGAATTGTTTCGAGGTGTTATATCAGCAGGACCAGCCTGAAGCCTGTCCTTGTTTTCTCTCTTTCAAAGAGAAAAAGCCTTGTTTCCAGCAGATTAAATTATTTAAGGGGAAATCAGGTAAGGAGGGATTATTAAAGGTCCGGACCTATCCATTGCTGGATGATAAAGGAGAGGTGGAGATGGTGGTGGAATATGCTAAGTTTGAAGAAATCCCGGAAATTCTTTCTGATATAGATATTGGGAAAAAGGAAATCCCCAAGGAGTTCTTCAATAATCTGAACAATATCTTAGCCGGGATCCTGGGTAATGCTGAGCTGATAATGTTTCAGATTAAATCATCTAAGGATCTTGCTACCAGTATGATTGGGGATCAGATAAATTTGATTGAGGAGTTAGTGATAGAAGGGAGCAAGCTTATCCGTGAGGTAAAAGGTGAAATAGAGGTGATTCCGGAGAAAAAACAGATTTCAGAGAAGGAAATTGAAGTTGAGAAAGAGAAGAAAATTGAAGAACCCCTTAAAATTTTAGCCATCGATGACCAGAAGATAATCCGCGACCTTTTAGAGAGTATCCTGCAGGGATTGGGACACAATATAAAAGTAGCATCCTCTGGTAAAGATGGGTTGGAGCTTTTACAGAGGGACGGTTATGATCTGGTGATAACCGATTTGGGGATGCCGGAGATGTCCGGCTGGGAGGTTTCTCGAAAGGTGAAGGAGATAAGGAAAGAAACCCCGGTGGTTATGATCACTGGCTGGGGAGTGAACTTTGATCCGGATAAAATCAAAGAATTCGGGGTGGATTACCTTTTGCTCAAACCCTTTAAGATAGAACTTTTGTCCAAACTGATAGATAAGATCAGGGATGAAAAGTTGAAACGTAGGTCAGAGAAATCAGAGTCTGTTTAAGAGAAGTTGAGATAAGTGAACCTTTTTTGTCATTTCCTATGGATCCAAATTCGGACTGAGGGAGTCCCGCTTCTGGCGGGACGACCGAATCCGCCTCAGGCGGATGTCGATTTTGACCTTGAGGTAGATTCTTCATTCCGCCTCTGGCGTGACCCAGAATGACAACGGCCCGCGTAGGGGCGAAGTTTACCTCCACTCTGTTTTTCTTTTTCTTTGACAATTAAACCGAGTTTACTTAAATTTCTAAAAAATGATGTAAGGGTGTGTTGCAATACCCCAACTATTTAAAAACAGGAGAAAAAATGTTAGTGCAATTCAGTATGTTCCCCTTAGATAAGGGAGAAAGAGTGAGCAAATATGTGGCTAAGCTAATAGATTTAGTTGACAGAAGTGGACTGCCTTATCAGTCTACCTCAATGAGCACTATTGTCGAAGGGAGCTGGGAAAAGATTTTCAGCTTGATCAAAAAATGCCATCATACTTTAAAGAAAGAATCTAACCGGATCTATGTTGTAATCACCATCGATGACCGGAAAGGGGCAAAGAGCAGATTAAAAGGGAAGGTGAGGTCAATAGAAAAGATTCTAAAGAGGGAAATTAAAAAATAATACTTTGAAAGTTAAGTCCGCCAGAGGCGGATAAAAGCTCAAAAGTTAAAAGGTGAAAGATTTTATTATCATACTGGTGACGGCTTCTTCAGAGGAAGAGGCAAAAAAGATCGCCCAGGTATTGGTCGAAAAAAGGCTGGCCGCCTGCGTTAATCTTATTAAAGATATTCGATCTATTTTCAGATGGAAAGGAAAGCTTTCGGATGAAAATGAGATATTATTAATCATTAAAACCAGAAAAAAGCTATATAAAAATGTAGAAGAAGAAGTTAAAAGTCTGCATTCTTATGAAGTGCCGGAGATAATAGCTCTGCCAATTATTTCGGGCTCTAAGGATTATTTATACTGGGTTGATTCCGAGACTTAAAAGAGATTTTCTTGAAGAGCATTAAAAAAATGCGTAGGATAATGGTCGGGCAGGGGTGCCCGACCTACGGGCAGTCAATCCATTTTTACCACCGTAGGCAGGGCTCCCAGCCCTGCAATGCAAGTATTTTGGGAGATTTCTCTTGGGCTTTTGAGGAGAGAAGATGCAATATAAGAAATTTGGAAATGCCTATGTGATCAGACTGGAAGCAGGGGAGGAGGTAATTGACTCACTGAAAAAATTTGTGGAGAAGGAGAGGATTAGAGGTGGTTTTTTCTATGGTTTAGGTGCAGTAAATAAAGTAACCTTAGGTTATTTTGATGTGGAGAAGAAAGAGTATAAAGAGAGAGCTTTTGAACAAGGTTTTGAACTGACCAGTTTAGTCGGGGACATATCCTTCTTAGGCGAGAGGATAATCGTTCATGCTCATGTTACCTTAGCGGATGGAGATTTTAAAGTCTTGGCCGGACATTTAGGTAAAGCTACGGTCACTGCTACCCTGGAATTGGTGTTCAATCCCTTAGAGGGTAAGTTGGAGAAAAAACCTGATCCGGAAACTGGTTTGAACCTTCTGGAGCTGAGAGGGTGAAATAGATGCAACCAAATGGGATCATCACTTTGACCACAGATTTCGGCAAAGAAGATGGCTATGTGGGCGCAGTTAAAGGCGTGCTTCTTAAGATCAATCCCCGGATGGAAATCATAGATATAACCCATGAGATATCCTGTTTTAATATCTTAGAAGGAGCATTAGTTTTAAACTCTTTTTATCAATTTTTTCCTAAGGGAACAGTTCATTTAGCAGTAGTTGATCCCGGGGTGGGAGGAGAAAGAAAAGGTATTTTAATTATGACAGATAACTACTTCTTCATAGGACCGGACAACGGTATATTCAGTTTTATTTTTGAGAAAGAAAAAATCAGAGGAATGGTCGATTTAACCAATACAAAATATTTCTTACAGAAACCTTCATCCACTTTTCATGCCAGGGATATTTTTGCACCAGTATCAGCCTATCTTTCCTTAGGAGTAGAGCTTGAAGAATTCGGTTCTTTAACTAAGGAGTGTTATAAGCTTAAGTTACCCCAGCCGGTTTATAAAAAAGGTTACCTTAAAGGAGAAATCATATATATCGACAGATTTGGGAATCTGGTCTCGAATATTAGTTCTGATTTGTTATCAGAAGAAAAACAAATCCAGATTAAAATTTGCCAGCGAAAAATTAAACACCTCAGCCGCTTTTACACAGAAGAGAAAGAAGGGAAACCTGTTGCCCTGATAGGAAGTAGTAATTTATTAGAGATAGCAGTTAATCAGGGTAATGCTCAGAGGTTATTAAAAGCTAAGGTAGGAGATAAAATTACAGTTGAGAAGATTAAAAGATAAAAAAAAGAAGAATCCAGAAAAAAGAGATATAAAAGCGAAAACTGATTTAAACTGTAGACAAAGACCATCCTGGGATCAGTATTTTATGAGCATCGCTCGTTTAGCTTCCACCCGTTCTACCTGTCTGAGACGCCAGGTAGGTGCGGTAATTGTCAAAGATAAGAAGATCTTAACCACAGGGTATAACGGAGCACCCAGCGGGCTGAAACACTGTCTGGATATAGGCTGTCTGAGAGAAGAATTGGGTATTCCTTCTGGAGAAAGGCATGAGCTATGCAGGGCAACTCATGCAGAACAGAATGCTATTGTACAGGCGGCTACTTTCGGAATTAACATAAATGATGGTATCATCTATTCAACTGCACATCCCTGTATATTATGTTCTAAACTCCTTATAAATGCCGGGATAAAGAAGATAATAATAGAGGATAGTTATCCGGATGAGATGTCCCGGGAGATGTTAAATGAAGCTGGAGTAAAAATCGAGATCCTAAGGAAAAAAGCCAAGAAACGAATACTCAGGAGAGGAAGAAGAAGATGAGATGCCCTTTTTGTGAAAATGAAGAGGATAAGGTAATTGACTCCCGTCCTTCTCAGGATGGAAGATCAGTCAGAAGAAGAAGGGAATGTGAGAAATGCGGGAAAAGGTTTACCACCTATGAGTATATAGAGAATGTCTCTTTGACTGTAGCCAAGAATGATGGCAGAAGGGAGTATTTTGATCGGCAGAAACTGCAAAGGGGAATAGAGCTGGCTTGCAATAAAAGACCCATCAGTTTGAAAAAAATCACCTCCTTGGTAGATGAGATAGAAGAGGAGTTGCAGGGTCTATCCAAAAAGGAGGTTACCTCTAAGGAGATAGGGGAGCTGGTTATGAAAAAGCTAAAAAGTTTAGATGAAGTGGCTTATGTCCGCTTCGCCTCGGTTTATCACAAGTTCAAGGACATAAATGAGTTCTTAAACGAGCTGCAGAGTTTGTTGGGGTCTTGAAAAATTAATGTTTTTCCATCCCATACCCAACCTGATAAAGGGCGGTTTAAATTTTTTTATCCTGAGAATTGTTGTGGCTCGATTTATCGAGCTAAAAAAAGCCCAATGAATTGGGCAACTACAAGGACTTTTTCCCCTCCCTTGATGGGAGGGGGCTGGGGGAGGGTGAATCAAAGTTTATTCCCCCTCTCCCTAACCCTATTCTACAAGGGGAGAGGGAACAAGCTTCTCTTCCACTTTTTTTGAGTCCTCATAATTATCGATTGACAAAATATCAAAATAGTCATTATTTAGGCTTGGTTTTGAAATGATTAATTATTTTTGATGTTATAAGAAAAGGAAATAGATAATGCCTAAAGAAAAGGAGATGTCATTTTTAGATCACCTGGATGAGCTCCGGGGTAGATTGATCAAGTGTTTTATCGCGGTGATTATCTTCTCCATCGTCGCTTTTTTCTTCTCGGACAAGCTGATAGATTTAATATCCAAGCCCTTACCCGGGGTCTATTTTATGGGACCGGCTGAGGCTTTGTCTGTGCGGATGAAAATAGCTTTGATCTTAGGAGTGATCGTAAGCTCACCTGTGATCCTCTACCAGCTCTGGCAGTTCGTAGTACCCGGACTTTTAGAGAAGGAGGTGAAAATTGTAACCCCTTTAGTCTTTTTTTCCACAATCTCTTTTTTGATCGGAGCCTCCTTTGCCTTCTTTGTGGTTCTGCCCTATATGGTCAAATTCCTCTTGTCTTTTGGGACAGATAAACTTCACCCCTGGATAAAAATCGATGATTACTTAAGCTTTGTGGGATACACTACCTTGATCTTTGGAGCAGTCTTTGAACTGCCAATAGTTTCCTATTTCTTAGGTAAAATAGGGATTATCTCCTCTAAGACTTTAAGGAAAGGGAGAAGGTATGCAGTGGTAGCAACCCTGATAATCTCAGCCTTAGTCACTCCTACCCCGGATGCGTTCAATATGATGCTTTTAGCGGTGCCGCTTTATGTTTTGTATGAGGTTAGTATTATAGTTCTGATTGTACTGGAAAGTAGAAAAAGGAAAAAAGCGAAGGAAGAGGTCGAATGAAAAAGCTCTGGTAAATTTTAATTCTCTCGGGAATGGGGATAGAGGGTAAATTTAGCAAAGCTGGTATCAAGTAACGGAAATCGAATAGCTAAAAAGCTAAGGAGTTAATATGAAAATCGCCTTAGGTGCGGATCATAGAGGTTTTCAATATAAGGAGAAGATAAAGAAATTCCTTCAGGGAAAAGGTTACGAGGTTGAAGATTTTGGCACTTTTTCAGAGGACTCAGTGGACTATCCAGATTTCGGGCTAAAAGTAGCTCAGGCTGTTTCTAAAGAGGAGGTGGATAGAGGAATTTTGTTCTGCTGGACAGGTATAGGTATGTGTATCGTGGCTGATAAGGTTAAAGGAGTGAGGGCAGCTTTGTGCCTGAACGAGGAGATGGCTAAGCTCTCTCGGGAACATAATGATTCTAACGTTCTTTCAGTTTCAGCTAAATTTAACAAGGAAGAAGAGCTTCTGAAGGTTGTAGAGGTCTTTTTGAATACTCCTTTTGAAGGAGGTAGACATCAGGGAAGGTTGGATAAGATTCTTCTGGGAGAAGAGTTGAATTATTACAAGCAGGGGTTGGAAATTTCCAGAAAATTCAAAAATAAAAAAGGTGAATATCTATCCTTGACTAATATCGGCTTAATCTACAGTCGCCTGGGTGATCTGGAAAATGCCTCAAACTTTTTTGAACAGGCCCTGAAGATAGCTCAGGAGATAAGTTATAAAGAAGGGGGGTCTGATGCCTGGAGCAATTTAGGTCTTATTCAAACCGCTAAGGGAGATTCAGATAGAGCCTTAGCATCTCACCAGGAAGCTTTGAAAATAGATATGGAAAGAAATTACCTTGAAGGTGTAGCCAGCGATCTGAATAATATCGGGCTGGTTTATAAAGCAAAAGGAGATTTAGATAAAGCTCTGGAAAATTATAAAGAGGCTTTGAAGATAAACCAGGAAATAGGGTGTCTGGAAGGACAGGGGATCCAGCTTAGCAATATCGGGCTGGTTTTGAAGGATAAAAATGATTTACAAGGCGCTCTGGAGCATTTCCAAGAGGCTTTGAGGATATTTAAAAGTATTAACTTAGAAAGACAGATAAAGATGGCAGAGGAAAATATTAAGCTGATTGAGAAGTTAAAGGAAAGGTCAAAGGATGAAGTGTAATGAACGGATTTTAAGTTCGTAGCATCTGATCTTTGTGCCGGACGTATTTAATGTAGCGGAGGTCTTCAGACCTCCAATATGGAGTGCATTGCATAAAGGAAAATTGGAAGACTAAAGTCTTCCGCTACATAAAAGAAATTAAAGGAGAGATTATTATGAGCAGATTAAAAGAGGTTGATGCGGAAGTTTATGCGGCGATCTTAGGTGAGACCAGAAGGGAGGCTTATCAATTAGAGCTTATCGCCTCAGAGAACTTTGTGAGCGAGGCAGTCTTGGAGGCTTTAGGTTCGGTTATGACCAATAAATACGCTGAGGGTTATCCGGGTAGAAGATATTATGGTGGATGTGAGTATATGGATATGGTGGAGAATTTAGCCCGGGAACGGGCAAAACAACTTTTCGGATGTGAACATGTGAATGTACAGCCACATTCAGGTTCGCAGGCTAATATGGGAGTATACTTCTGCGTTTTAAAGCCCGGGGATACTATCTTAGGTTTAAACCTCTCCCATGGAGGGCATCTGACTCATGGCTCGCCAGTTAATTTCTCCGGTAAATTTTTTAAGGTGCATTTTTACGGGGTACGAAAAGATACTGAGGTCATAGATTATGATGAAGTTTTAAAAATCGCTAAAGACTGTAAACCTAAAATGATTGTGGCTGGGGCTTCTGCCTATCCCAGGATTTTAGATTTCGTCAAGTTCAGGGAGATAGCAGAGGAAGTGGGGGCTTATCTTATGGTTGATATCGCACACATAGCCGGATTAATCGTTGCCGGGATTCATCCCTCACCTGTGCCCTATGCTGATTTTGTCACCTCCACTACTCATAAAACCTTAAGGGGTCCCAGAGGTGGAATGATTATGTGTAAAAAGAAATATGCAAAGGAACTGGATAAAGAGATAATGCCAGGAATACAGGGTGGTCCACTAATGCATGTAATTGCCTCCAAGGCAGTAGCTTTCAAAGAAGCTTTGGAGCCTTCTTTTAAGGAATATCAATATCAGATTGTAAAAAATGCTAAAGCCTTGGCTCAAGAGCTTATAAATTATGGTTATCACGTTGTAACAGGAGGAACTGATACTCACCTGATGTTGGTCAGCTTTATAGAGAAAGGTATAACTGGCAAGGTGGTAGAAGAAGCTTTAGATAAAGCTGGGATAACGGTGAATAAGAACACCGTCCCCTTTGACCCTCAGAAACCTTTTATCGCCTCAGGCATAAGGATTGGAACCCCTGCGGTTACTACCCGGGGGATGAAAGAGTTGGAGATGAAAAAAATTGGCAGGTATATCCATGAGACTCTATCCAATTTGGGGAATGAAGAGGTATATAAGAAAGTTAGAAAGGAGGTTGGGGAACTCTGCCAGAAGTTTCCTTTATATAAAGAAAGATTAGAAAGAGGATAAAAAGTAGACAGTAGATAGTAGACAGTATATATATCGCATAGTGCAGGGCTCGCTACTACCTACTTTCCTAAAATGAATATTCATAAAGATAGAATCAGAGGGGTCTTAAAAGGGGAGAAGGTTGATCGGATGCCGATTTCTTTGTGGAGGCATTTCTATGATAAAGAGTCAACTGCTTCAGGGTTGGCAGAGGCTATGATAGCCTTTCAGAAAAAATATGATTGGGACTTTATGAAACTTAATCCCCGGGCAAGTTATCATATCGAAGGCTGGGGAGCAAAAGTAGAATTCAGTCAGAATCCTTTGACCAAAACCAAAGTCACAGAACATCCGATTAAAAAAACTGAAGACTGGAAAAGATTGAAAGTACTAAATTCCTCAGATAAAGCCTTAGCAGAACAGTTAAAGGCTTTGAGGCTGATTAAGAAAAGATTTAGAGATGAGATATTCATAGTGGAAACAGTATTTACACCTTTATCAATAGCTGGAGATTTAATAAAAGAGGAAAAGGACTTAATAGAAGATTTAAGGGAAAAACCGGAGTTAATTCACCAAGCTTTGGAGATTATTACCCAGACTTTTTCGAACTTCGCAGTTGAATGCTTGAATGCTGGAGCTGACGGGATTTTCTTTGCTACTACGGAATGGGCGACTAAAAATCTTTTAACTGAGGAAGAATATTTAGAATTTGGCAAGCCGTATGACCTGAAGGTTTTAAAGAAGATAGAATCTGCTGAATTAAATATCCTACATATCTGCAAAAGCCACAACTTTCTCCCACTTCTGGCCGATTATCCAGTAAAAGTAGTTAATTGGAATTCAACCGACCCAACTAATCTGGATTTAAAAGAAGGGGCAAAAGTTCTGAATAAAGTGGTCTTAGGCGGAATAGACCATGAGAACTTATTGCTACAAGGGTCTCCAGAAGAGGTCTTCCAAAAAATAAAGGAGTTAATTGAATTCAATCAGGAACTTAAGTTAATCCTTGGGCCAGGATGTGTTATTTTCTCACAGACGTCTGAAAAAAATCTCGAGGCCGCAAGAAAAGCTGTGAAAGGTCTTTGAGTTTGTGTAAGATCTTTGGAAAAGTGGAAGAGAGTGGTCAGGCTACGAAAATCAACACCTTTTGCTCTGGTAGGCATCCCGCCTCTGGCGGGACCAGCCCTGTCTCAAGATGCCTCAAGGTGCATCTGCACATTAGCACAAAACGAGTTTTCCAGAAACCTCTGGGTTAATTCCGACTAATTTCTATGAAGCATAGCAGGATCTTAGAACTGACAAAGTAAGGAGCGAGGAATGAAGGAGAAAGAGAAGAAAGTTATAGAGCAGATAAAAAAATTAGCCAATTCAAAAAAGAAGAGGGAAGAGGTTCTATGGGAAACTGTAAGAGTTTTGAAAGAAAATTTCCCGCCTCAGGCGGGCTACAACTGGGTAGGAATTTATCTTTTAGAAGGGGAGGAGCTGGTCTTAGGTCCTTTTTTAGGAAAGCCTTCTCCTCATACCAAAATCCAATTAAACCGGGGGTTGTGTGGGGCTGCTGCTAGCCAGAGAGAATCTATAATTGTTCCGGATGTGAAAGCTGACCCAAGATATTTGGCCTGTAGCCTGGAAACCAGATCTGAGATAGTTGTTCCCATAATAAAAGGGGAGAAGGTCTTTGGTGAGATAGATATAGATTCTGATAGATTGGATGCTTTTTCAGAAGAAGACCAGCTATTTTTAGAACAGGTCTGCTCAATTTTATCCGAACTTTTTTGATTTTCCTTGTGTTTTTACTTGCATCTAATATGAAAGGGAATGCATAAAAGATAGATTGCTATAATAAGAGCCTAAAAAATTTGTATTTATCCATTTTCACTCAGCAGCATTGTGTCGATAGTTAAGGCTATAAATTTCAATCTGTTATAAGTATTATTTAAAGTAATATTTTATGTATATATCTTAATCTTTTCTCTATTGAATTTTAAATTAGCTGACGGCATATCTTTTGCATTTTTCCTAAAAGAATAGTTATATCCAAAAAGGAGAAAAATGGAACAAGAAACCTCTAAAGACAGTTTAAAATATCAGATTCTAAAGCTCTTAGCCATCAGAATTAACAGTTCAGCTCCTTTTAAAGAAATAATTCAAGAGGCAATAGATAAGGCACTGGAAATAATGGGGTTAGAAGCTGGTTCAATTTCATTATGGGATGAGGATACAAAAGAGTTAATCTATGAGGCAATATCAGGTAAGCCAGATAAAACCGATTTCCTTTCAGCAATAGAAAAAGGTGCTATTCAGATGATGAGAAGAGATTTTAAAATAGAATCTATCTATCTGACCTTAGAAAAAGATGGGATACATAGCCTCTTCTCTTATCCTATTAGAGCAAATGGCAGATTTTTAGGCGCAATAACCGGATTGAGCTCAGGGAGCAGAAATCTGATTTTAGAGGAAGAGTTTTTAGAGGCTTTAGGGAGTCAGTTAGGATTGGGAGTTACTAAAGCTGAAGGGTATCTAACTAAGGCTGAGAAGAAAAAAATGGAGGAGGAAAAAGAACAATCTATAAAATCTGAAAGACTTTCTGCGATAATGCATACCTCTGTGGCTGTAAATCATGAGATAAATAATCCCCTCACCGCGATTTTAGGAAATGCTCAACTCCTTTTAACCCGAAAAGAATATCTGGATCAGGAGACAGTGGAAAAGTTAAAAATAATCGAGGAGAACGCCCTGAAGATAAAAGAGGTGACTCAAAATCTTCTCAGGATAATTGAGCCGGTGATTGTAGAATATGCTGGTGGTGTTAAGATGTTGGATATAACCAGATCAAAAAAGAGAGAATTTACCTCTGAATCATAGAGACGTATTGCAATACGTCTTTACAAGAGATAACAAAAAAGGCGAGCTTGCTCGCCTTTTTTGTTATCTCTTATTTCTAACTTACCCCACCTCAACCTTTTTCTCTTCAGTCCTGACAGGTTCAGTTAATTTTGTTTTTGCCTTCCCGGCGTCTTTTCTTTCCATTCTTAAACGGACCAAAACTCCTAAGGAGATTAACATAAACATAAAGGAATTGACCTGTCTAAAGATCTCTCCATAGTTAAAATGGCTGTCTAAAACTGCCATCACACCCAAGATGAAAAGCATGGTTGACCAAAAAAGCATAGCTACACCTCCGCGAAAAGGGGGTTAATTAATTTTACTCAATTTACTTTTTTCTTAATCGGCAGTTTAAGAATAAACCTTAGAGTTATTTTTTAAAAAGATATGGTTGAACTTTACAAAATTTAATCTCTTATGCGTATAATTGTTTTGTTAATTAAGATTTTTATTTGAGGGAACAGAGCCTTATTTAGATTCCGTCTAATTTTGAAAACTAGTAAATGAGATCTCTTGAAAACTCGTTTTGTGCTAATGTGCAGATGCACCTTGAGGCATCTTGAGACAGGGCTGGTCCCGCCAGAGGCGGGATGCCTACGGGAGTAAAAGGTGTTGATTTTTCGTATAGCCGGGCATCTGTGCCCGACCACTATCTTCTACTTTTTCAGAGACCTTCAAATAAATCCTTGACAGTCAAGAAAAGATAGAATAATATAGTTACCTTGTTGTTATGATAGAGAATTTATTACATGAAAACTGCGGCATCTTTGCTATTTACGGAGCAAAAAAGGCCGCAGAACTGAGCTACTTAGGGCTTTATGCGCTCCAGCATAGAGGCCAGGAAGCTTCCGGAATAGTCTCCTCAAACGGAAACCGATTCTATCAGTTAAAAGGGATGGGGCAGGTGAACGATGTCTTCGCCAGTAAGGAGGTTTTAGGCGATTTAAAAGGGGAGATGGCAATTGGACATAACCGCTATTCCACCACCGGCTCTTCTACCATAGCCAACATTCAGCCTATTCAGATTAGCTACAAAGGAAATAGACTTTTAGCTGTGGGACATAATGGGAATCTGACCAATTCAACCAGCTTGAGAAAAAAGTTAGAGAAAGAGGGTTCGATATTTCAGACCACCACTGACAGCGAGATAATTTTACATCTGATCGCTCGTTCTAAAAAAGAAAAAATTGAGGAGAGCTTAGCTGATGCTCTTTCCCAGGTAAATGGCGCTTATAGTGTAGTCTTCATTACTTCAGATTCTATTCTGGCAGCCAGAGACCCATATGGATGGAGGCCTTTGGCTTTAGGGAAACTCAAAAATGCCTGGGTAGTGGCTTCGGAGACCTGTGCTTTTGATATCATCGGGGCAAAATCTATAAGGGATATCCAGCCGGGCGAGATTTTGTTGATAAATAAAAAAGGCTTAAAATCATTTTCCACTTTTAAGAAAGTTAAGCCTGCTTTCTGTATTTTTGAGTTCATATACTTTGCCCGACCGGACAGTATGATCTTCGGCGAGAATGTAGATAAAGTCCGAAGAAGGCTGGGCCGTCAATTAGCCAAGGAACAGCCAGCTGATGCAGATATGGTGATCGCTGTGCCTGATTCAAGCAATACACACACTCTGGGCTATTCTGAGGAGTCCGGTATAAAATTCGAGGTGGGTTTAATCCGAAACCACTATATTGGTAGGACCTTTATCCATCCGGAACAAAAGATCAGGGATTTGGATGCCCGGATAAAATATAATCCAGTTAAAGGGGTATTAAAGGGTAAAAGGATAGTCATAGTGGATGATTCGATCGTTCGAGGGACTACCAGTAGAAAATTAGTGGGGATGCTGAGAAATGCCGGGGCTAAGGAGGTTCACTTCAGAGTTAGTTCCCCACCTATCACCAGCCCCTGTTTTTACGGAATCGATATGCCCACCAAAAAAGAGTTAATCGCTTCTTCGAAATCAGTGGAGGAGATCAGAAGATACTTAGGTGTGGATTCCTTAGGTTATCTTTCGATCGAGGGGATGCTTTCGATGCCCTCCCTGCCCAAGGCGGATTTCTGCGTAGCCTGCTTCTCCGGCAAGTATCCTTCTAAAATTGAGAATGATATTGGAAAGTTCGCTCTGGAATTAAAGTAATTGCTAAGTCAAGCTAAAAGATAAAGGGAGGATTTAAAATCCTCCCTTTGTTTTTTTTCAGAAATTAAGATACCTTTAAATCGATAGACCCACCCTGCCATCAACGTTGATTAGTCCCAAAGTTTAAGGTTGTTGTTTTTCACAAAGCAATAAAATAAAGGGCAAGATTTCTATAATCGGGTAAAATGATAGCTTTAAGTGGTTCATTTCTTGTTAGGTCTATAACCAAAATCCGGTCGTGACAAATACTGAGATAGGCTTTTCTTCCATCTGGAGTTATCTTTATGAAAAAAGGGTTAAGAGGAGGTGGATGGATAGAATCTGCTAATACATCAAGGGAAATACCGGCTAATGGAGTATTGGTTTTCGTGTCAAAAACTCCAAGTTTACCAGAGGGTGGAGGTTCAATGGCTATACAACCGCCTCCGCCACCAGGGTCTGTTATATAAACTATACTCCCATCAGGCTTAATAGCTAATTGGCCAATCGAGTTTATCCCGAGTTGAATTAATAGACTATCCTGGGTTAGATCGAAAACACAGAAATAGAAATCATCAAAATAGCGAGCAAGGAGATACAGAGTCCTTCCATCAGGGGAGAGCAAATAATCATCTAATGCAGGTATTCTACCATCCCACAAATATATATTAAGAGAGTTAATCCAGTTTTTGGATTCATAATTGAATCTCCTGATCTCTCCTAATCTTTCTGTTGACCCATAGGCTAGATAGGCGTTTTTGTCAAAACATCCTGTAGAAAAGAATATGCTATCTTGAAAGATAATGTTATGAGTACACGCATCAAAGATTGTGAAATTCCTTCCAACTGCTCCAAATAAATATTTTCCATCAGGTGAGATTATAGTGCTACTGTTAGGCCCAATATATTTTATGGCTTTGGTTCGGGTATCCATCTCATAATGAGTAATAGTAGCAGTATAGCTAAAAGTGTCAAAGAGTTCAACTGTTACATATAGGGTTCTTTTGTCTGGGGATAAAGCTAATTCTCCTGGCCAGGTATATGGTCCAAGGTAAATTGAATCAACCAGTGAATCGGTCTGAGTTGAGAAGACATAAATTTGTTTTCGGGCTGAGCCTCCGGTATCGCTGGCATATAAGTAATAACCCCTTCTGAACTCATACCTGGTAGATTTCTTGGTGCAGTTATAAAAGAAAATAAGAATAGCTAAAATTATCAGAAGAATAAATCCCCAAAATATTTTTCCTTTCATCTTTACCCCTTTATTTAAATAGATTTTTTATTCCCTAACGAATGAGTTATTATTAAAAATTAATTTGCTATCCAGTAATAAGCTAAATTTTTTCAGCAGGATTATCAAGTAATTTTTTAAATTTATTAAGAAAAAGAGCATAACCTTAACAATTAAAACTGCACTTGTAAAATCCCTTCTTTTGATTCTCTCAAAATGAAGACAATCCTTATTCTGCCGATAAAATATTGGTAGGCTGTTGACAAATGAAAACAGATTGTAAAGAGTAAATTTTAAATTAAAAATTCAGAGGGGAGTATGGAAAAGGCAAAAATAATGGTGATCGATGATGAAGAGAGTATGTGCCGGTTTATGCAGATAATGCTGCAGAAAGAGGGATATGAGGTAACCTCTACGGTAAGTAGCAAGGAAGCTCTGGAGAAGATAAAAAATAAAAATTATGATTTAGTAATCGCAGACCTGATGATGCCGGAGATGAACGGCTTAGAACTTTTGTCCCGGGCTAAAACTATTCACCCGGGTATAAACTTTATCGTTATGACCGCTTATGCTTCGGTTGATACCGCTATCGAAGCTTTAAAAAAGGGAGCATTTGACTATATCACCAAACCTTTTAAAGTAGATGAGATTAAAATCGCTATAAAGAAATCCTTAGAACAGAGAAAAATTACTGAAGAAAATATCAATCTTAAAAGACAACTGAAAAAAGAGTTCGGGTTACAAAATCTGATAGGTAATTCTCCGGAGATGATTCAGTTAAAGAAATTAGTGGAGAGGGTTGCAGAGACTGATAGCACAGTTCTGATTCAAGGAGAAAGTGGCACCGGAAAGGAACTGGTAGCTAAAGCTATCCATCAACTCAGCCGCAGAGCAGTCCAGCCATTTATCACTATCAGCTGTGCGGCTCTGCCGGAAAGTCTTTTGGAAAGTGAGCTTTTCGGGCATATAAAAGGGTCTTTTACCGGGGCAGTAAGGGATAAAGACGGGCTTTTTCAAGTAGCTAATGAGGGAACTTTCTTTATGGATGAGATCGGGGTAACCTCTCTGGCTATTCAGGTAAAGCTTTTAAGAGTTTTGGAGGATAGGCAGTTCACTCCAGTGGGGAGCACCAGACCAGTAGAGGTGGATGTAAGGCTGATTGCTGCTACAAATGCCAATTTAGAGGAAGAAGTTAAATTAGGAAATTTCAGATCAGATCTTTATTACCGATTGAATGTTATCCCCATACATATCCCTCCTCTAAGGCAGAGGAAAGGGGATACTGAGCTTTTGGTTAAATTCTTTATAAAGAAATATTGCGATAAATTAGGGGTTGAAGAGAAGGAAATCACTCCTCAGGCTATGAATAGCTTGGTTAGCTATTCCTGGCCCGGAAATGTCAGAGAACTGGAGAACACCCTGGAGAGAGCAGTTCTCCTAACTTCAGTGAAAAGTATAGATATAAATTCACTACCCCAGAATATTGTAGAGAATAAACCCCTGGGGTTGGTCCAGCCCATTCAGCCTGAGCTACCGGCTTTAGAGTCCATAGAGAAAGCTTATATCTTCTGGGTTTTGAACCAAACCGGCTGGCAGAAGACCAAAGCCGCCCAGATCTTGGGGATAGATGCCTCAACCCTTTACCGCAAGATCGAAAGATATAATCTCAAAGAGAAATGATGGCTCTTTTCAAATCCCATGGATCTCCTACGGATCTCCGAATGTCCAGATTGGATCCAAATGGAAATCCATCCTGGACAATTTCGGACAAATTCGGACAGAAGTCCTGGTTTTTAGCTCTACTCCTCTTCGGGTTTTTTCTATTAATATACTGGAAAACTTGCTCTCCAGCGATTTTCTGGTGGGATAGTGCCGAGTTTGTGGCAGCGATCGCCACTCTGGGTATACCCCATCCTCCCAGCTTTCCTCTGTACATCTTATCGGGTAAGGTTTTCTCTCTTTTAGCTTTTTTACCTTTATCTATCAAACTTAATATCTTATCCGGGATATTCTCTGCTTTAAGCCTGGCGGTTTTCTTTGTTCTATTTCTGAAGGTTTCTAAAATTTTCTTTTCTGAATTAGTTAAGGATGGAAAACTATTTATCTTCTCTTCTATCCTTTTAGTTATGGTGGCAGGGTTGAACTATGCCTTCTGGATTCAAGGTGTGAGAGCAGAGGTTTATTCTTTAAACGGTTTGATCTTTATCCTTTTGTTTTTTTGTGGAGTAAACTTTTTAGAGGGAAGTAAAGATTATCGGAAGAATCTGCGCTGGGTTTATCTTTTCTTTTTCATCTTTGGATTAGGGATGGGGAATCACAATGTGTCACTGATTTCCATATTCCCAGCCTTTCTTTTCCTGTTTATCAGCTATGATTTACACAATTTTTTGAAGTTTAAAAACCTGGTTTTTTTTCTTCTTTTCTTCCTTTTAGGCTGTAGCATCTATCTTTACCTACCCTTTAGGGGAGTTAACTCTCCCGCTATGAACTGGGGGAATCCAGTTAACTTAGAAAGGACTTTAACTACAGCCCTGGCTCTAAAATCTGTAAAACAGATCGGGTTTGCTCTGAATTATACTTTGTGGGAAAGGACTAAAGATGTCTGGCTGATGATCTATTCACAGTTTACCTTCTTACCTTTTCTTTTAAGCCTGAGCGGCCTATTCTTTTTGTTCAAAAAAAACTTTAAGTTTTTTATCTTTTTTCTGCTTCTGATAATCGGGAATTCCTCTACCATAATTATCCTTCCCTCAGAGTTCATCTCCACCAGCTCAGATTTTCAAGGTTATATACTTCCCACCATCTTCTCTTTTGCTTTTCTGTTTGGATTGGGAGTTTTATTTATACTAAAAAAGGTCAAGGAATGGTCAGGGAAAAAAGAGTTTAGCCCTAATTTCAGAAAAAGCCTGGTAATTATATTTTCCTCTTTCTTCTTTTCAATTTCAATGTTACCTTTTTTAACCTTTTACCGGCTGGCTGATCTATCTAAAAATGATTTAGCTTATCGATACGGAAAGGGGGTTCTTTCCCAGGCAAAAAAGAATGCAGTTCTGTTTATCGATAATCCTAATCTCTACTTTATCCTTTCTGCTCTCAGGTACGGTGAAGGATATAGAAAGGATGTAGCAGTTTTAGACCGGGGTTTATTGCGAGCGGAATGGAACTGTCTGCAGGAGGGTAGAAACTACCCTGAACTTTTTTCTGGAGTCCATTCAGGCTTAAGAGGTGAAGACCTTTTTTTGACCCTGATGAGTAGAGGGTTGAGTCGAAATACTCCGATATATATGGAATTTACTGAGAGGGATTCGGGCTTGGTGGATTTCCTTTCTCCTGCAGGTTACCTTTTTAAGGTAGAGAAGAGAATTATAACTAAATTACCAGAGGAACTTTTGGCTAAACAGAAAGAATTTGAAATAAAATACTTCTTTCAAAAAGATAAAAAAACATTTCAGAATGATTTAGATGCCCAGAGGATGTTCGTATTTGTCACTTACCGCTGGGGGCTTTACTATGAGCAAAAAGGAATGTTAAAAGAAGCTTTAAAGAATTTTTCCTTAGCTTGGGAACTAGACCCTTTAAATCTTGAACTCCAATGGAGGATAAAAAAATTAAAGAACAGAATTCAATCATAGAACGGATCCATAGGACTGGCAAAAATCTGAACAGAGGAATGGCTTGCATTTCGCAAATGAATAAGCGAAATGCTTCATTTTTAATAAGAAAAAAAGAGGTGTTCAGCTAATCAACAATGACTAATTTTTTTGTCTGAAAGGACTTATCAAAAAGCGTCTCTATATGGCACAATCTTTGCCTTAAAATCAAGTAAAAAGTGGAACATAGATTCCCAACAAAACCATTAACCTTAAAAAGAGGAGAGGGGGTGAGAGAAGATGCTGAGTAAAACGAGAAAAGGACAGAAGGGTTTCACCCTGATCGAGTTAATGATTGTGGTGGTCATCATCGGTATATTGGCCGCCTTAGCTATACCAAGATTTATGAGGGCTACCACCAAGTCCAAGCAGTCCGAGGCAAAGCAGATCCTGAAGCAGATTTACGTGATGCAGAGAGCCTACCGGCAGGAGTATGATGTCTACCCGTCATATCCCGCGACTACTCCAGGTACAGCAACGAGTTGGACTGATATTGGAGTGGATTTCCAGGCGAGTGCGAGATATTCTTATGTCTGTGCAGGTGGAGCCGATGCCTTTACTGCCACAGCTACCGCAGACTTGGATGATGATGTTACTATAGACGAATGGACAATTGATCAGGATGGTGAGCTCGAATGCTTCAGAAATGATGCTGCGGGCTAAGTAGAGAGGGGCAGGAAAATCAGGTTAGCCCGGTTCGCCTACAGAGCGGACCGGGCTTAATCAGCAAGAAAAGGGACAATATATGGTTCGCAAAAATACAAAAGGGTTTACAATGATAGAGTTAATGATCGTGGTGGTCATTATGGGGATATTAGCCGCCTTAGCTATGCCCAGATTTATGCGAGCCACAACCAGATCCAAACAGTCCGAAGCCAAGCAGATTTTGAAGCAGATTTACGTAATGCAGAGAGCTTACAGGCAGGAGTATGATTCTTACTGCTGTAATGATGCCTCAATGGGTCCTGGTGCTGGAGCAATTGCCACCTTGGGTGTAGAAACTATGCCTTCAGCCAGGTATACTTATACCATAACAAGTGCGGCTGCGGATGCCTTTACCGCTACCGCTACTGCAAATTTAGATGATGATCCTACAGATATAGACACCTGGACGATTGACCAGGATGGTCAGCTCGAATGCACCATCAATGATGCTAACAGCGGAACCTTGTAAAATCTTCCCTGATTCAATTTTTCCACATATAAAGAGATAAAGCTAAAGTCTCAAGACCTTGACGGCTTTATACTCCAGATTTAATCTCTGGAGTGCATCCGCCTTTGGCGGATAGGTTTGCCAGGTAAATTTTTATCTTGAAAAAAGGAATCTATTTTCATATCTTCTTAAGAACTTATCAAGCCGAAAATCCGCCCCAGGCGGATACGGCTTGTAGAGGAAAAAAGGTGAATCTAAAAGGGAAAAAAGTTTTTATCAGCGGAGCAGGTGGATTTGTGGGAAGTCATTTAGTTGAGGATTTAATCAAAGCTGGGTCAAAGGTTAGAGCTTTGGTGCATTATAATTCCAGAAATGACTGGGGGATGCTGGAGGACCTGGATAAAAAAATATTGAAAGAGGTAGAGGTTATAGCTGGTGATATAAGGGATGGAGAAGGCATGAGATGGATGATAAAAGATCAAGAAGTGGTATTTCACCTTGCGGCTCTGATAGGTATCCCTTATTCCTATGTAAATCCAAAAGATGTGATCGAGACTAATATTTCAGGCAGTTTAAATCTCCTTTTAGCCGCCTTGGATACAGATATTGAAAAGTTCGTCCACACCTCTACCTCAGAGGTTTACGGAACTGCAAAATACGTGCCTATGGATGAAAAACATCCTTTAAATCCACAATCTCCTTATGCGGCCAGCAAAACCAGTGCTGACCAGTTAGCTTTTAGTTTTTATCATTCCTTCAGCCTGCCGGTTGGTATAATCCGTCCCTTTAATATCTATGGACCCAGACAGTCAGCCAGAGCGGTCATACCCAATATAATTATGCAGGGATTGGAAGGTAAAAAGACCAAGCTCGGCTCCCTTTCTCCTACCAGAGATTTAACCTATATTGAGGATGCGGTTCAGGGATTCATCTGTTTTGCTCAATCAGATAATACCATTGGTGAGGTGGTTCATCTGGGCACAAGCAGGCAGGTCTCGATATCTGAATTGATAGATTTAATCGGGCAAAAGTTAGGTAAAGACTTAAAGGTAGAGCCGGAGAGAAGGAGGGTTCGACCACAGAAAAGTGAAGTGGAAAGATTGGTTGCAGATATCTCTAAAGCTAAAAAGCTTTTGAACTGGGAACCAGGAATCAGGCTTGAAAAAGGGATAGAAAAGACGATTAGATGGATGAAAAAATACTCCTGGAGATATAAAAAAGAAATCTATAATATCTAAAAAATGTCCGAATCTGTCCAGAATGGATCCAATCGGAGATCCATAGGAAAAGTGGTAATCTTAGCTGGAGGGGAGGGGAGAAGGCTCAACCCCTACACAATTATTCTGCCTAAGCCTTTAATGCCTGTGGGTAATGTTCCTATCTTAGAGGTGATAATCAACCAGCTAAAAAAACATAAGCTAAAGGATATTACCTTAGCCCTGGGCTACCTGGGAAATTTGATACAAACCTTTTTCGGAGATGGAGAGAAATTTGGGGTAAGGATAAAATATAGTTTTGAGGAAAAACCTTTAGGTACAATGGGACCTTTAACTCTAATTCCTGGACTCAAAAAGACCTTTATGGTTATGAATGGTGATCTTTTAACTACCCTGAATTATACAAAGCTTATTAACTATCATCTTAATAAAAAGCCGATAGCCACCCTGGCGGTGCAGAAAAGAGAAATTGAGACAGATTACGGGGTTTTAGAATATAATAGTAATTATGAATTAACTAAATACCAGGAAAAGCCCAGACTTCCTTATCAGGTGAGCATGGGTGTTTATATCTTTGAGCCAGAGATTTTGGATTTCATCCCCCGGAATAAAAGATTTGACTTCCCGGAACTGATGAATCTTTTGCTGAAAAAAGAGGAAAAAGTTTTGATATACCCCTCAACTGATTTCTGGCTGGATATTGGCAGGCACGAGGATTACAGAAAAGCGATAGAGGAATTTGAAAAGATAAAAACACAGATTTTATAGAGTTTATTTTCAAGGAAATTTCCAAATAACCGGACAAAAATGATGAAGTGGAAGATTCCCCTGTTTGATCTGGATTATAGTAGTAAAGAAGTCTTGGCTGTCACAAAAGTGCTCAGAAAAAGATGGCTCACTATGGGAGAAAAGGTGGAGGAATTTGAAAAGGTAATGGCAAAGTTTGTAAAAGCAAGATATGCGGTTGCTCTTTCCAGCGGGACTGCGGCTCTGCATTTAGCCTTGAAATCTTTAAATCTTAAATCTGGAGACGAGGTCTTAGTTCCTGCCCTAACCTTTGTAGCCAGCGCCAATGCGGTATTATACTGCGGGGCAAAACCCGTTTTTGTGGATTCTACCAGCTTAGATGATTTTAACATCTCTGTTACTGATGTGGAGAGAAAGATAAGTTCAAAGACCAAAGGGTTGATTGTGGTTCATTACGGCGGATTTTTAGCAGATATGGATAACATAAATAAACTGGCAAAGAAATATGGTCTTTTTGTAATTGAGGATTCTGCCCATTCCATTGGAACGAAATACAATTCGAAAATGGCAGGAACATTAGGAGATATAGGTTGCTTTAGCTTTTTTTCTAATAAAAATTTAGCTACTGGCGAAGGGGGGATGGCAGTTACAGATGATAAAGGATTAGCCTCTAAGATCAGACTTCTGAGGTCTCACGGAATGAACAGACCAACCTGGGAGAGATTTAAAGCAGTGGCTTTTGACTACGATATTCTGGATCTGGGATATAATTATAGAATGACTGAGATAAGTGCGGTCTTGGGGTTAGAACAGTTAAAAAAGCTTCTCCCTAATAATCGTAAAAGAAAGCTTCTTTCCCAGATCTATTTTCAAAATTTAAGTGGAATCGAAGAGCTTTTCATCCCCTTCCAGAGCTATCCAAGAGATTCCAGCCATCATCTTTTTCCTGTACTTTTAGATAAAAAAATAGACCGAATAACTTTTATGCAGGAGCTCAAACAAAAGGGAATTCAGACCAGCATCCATTATTTACCGGTTCACAGGCTCTACTATTACCGTAAGAATTATCCTCAGAAACCTGGAACCCTCCCGGTAAGTGAAAAGATTGGCACAAGGGAGGTAAGCCTGCCTTTGCATCCCCGGATGAGTGAAGAAGATGTTCTTTTTATCTGTAAACAGATTAAGAAGATATTGAGCCGATTAAAAAAGTAGATAAACTAATTTTATATCCGATAGATTAAATAGATGAATAGCCCTATTGAAATTTTTATTTTCATCTTGGGTCTGGTGGTAGGCAGTTTTCTGAATGTCTGCATTTATCGTATCCCTTTGAGAAAATCGGTTATCTCCCCCTCCTCTTTTTGTCCCAAATGCGCAAATAAGATCAAATTTTACGATAATATACCTCTTTTAAGCTACACCCTTTTAAAGGGTAAATGCAGATATTGTCACGAAAAAATCTCCTTAGTTTATCCGGCAGTAGAGCTTTTGAGCGGGTTAATATTTCTTTTTCTTTTCTTCAAATATGGGTTAAGCTGGGAATTTGCCTCCAAGGTCTTTTTATTCTCCAGCCTGATGGTGATCTTTTTTATCGATATAAAACACCAACTAATTCCTGATGTTATCACTTTTCCGGGCATAATGGCTGGCCTTTTATTTTCCTTATTAACAAAATCTCCTCCTTTTCTTGAATCACTCCTTGGCTTTTTTATAGGTGGTGGGCTTCTGTACCTTGTTGCCATCATAGGAGATAAGATCTTCAGGAAAGAGAGCATGGGAGGTGGAGATATTAAGTTGGCGGCAATGCTGGGGACATTTTTGGGCTGGCAGAAGGTTCTGCTGGTCTTTTTTTTGGCATCCTGTTTAGGAGCTATTGTCGGAATAATCTTTTTCATTTTTTCAGCTAAATTAAGAGAAAAAAGACTGATTCCATTTGGACCTTTTCTGGCGGTAGCAACCGTAATAGGAATTTTCCTCGGAAACCGACTGGTCGATTTGTACCTCAGGTTATTCTATCATATATAGAGAGCTCCTCTAGATTCCTCTTTTTAATCACTAAATCCCTTTTTCTGAATGCCGATAAAAGTTATGGCTTTAATAATCAAATGACCTATTATGAAAAAGTTTTTCAGGTTTAACTACGAGTCGGAGATCCGACTTTCTCTTTTACTTTTGATCCTCTTTTTTGTCTTGATTAATTATGGAATAGTCTGTCTTTTGAACCTGTCAAAAAGCGGCTGGAAGGAGGAGTCTCTTCAGAGCTTTAAAGGAATAGCATACTCTGCCAGCCAACTCTGGCAAAATACTACTGAAAAAGCTAAAACAGATGCCAAATTTAAGAATCTAACTTTGCTCTGGGGGGTTAAAAGGGTCGATATTTTAGATCAAAGCGGAGAAGTTCTAACTTCCTCGGATGATCGGATAGAAAAGGGAAAGAGCTTAGCTGCGGATTTTTTACTCAGTCACTTTAAAGCCCAGCTACTTTCGGGTAAAAACTTTTTTTCGAAAATATATCCTGGCCCAGAAAAAGGATTTTATCAGAGCTACTTTTACTCCTTTATAGATAAGAATACTCAAAAAAATCTTTTTGCCAGAGTAGAAAAGGAAGTGACTTCACTTTTTTGGATTGAACGAGTTTCTAAATATGAAGGCTGGGTCAGAGGGTTGGGGATTGTCGGAATCCTGTTTTTGTGTTTTCTGCTTTTGAAGAACATCTTCTCTCCTTATCAGAGGATGAAAAGAAAAGCTGAAGAAGAGAAAATTATTTCTCCTTCAGCCCAGAAGGAGGATGTAGAAGTGGTGGTGGAGGTTTTTCAGAAGGTCATAGCTGAGCTTAAGGAGAAAGAAAAAAAATTAGAGGAATTATATATTCAAACTGATAACAAAGCCAGAAACTTAGAAAGGTATAATGAATATATACTCAAAAGCATAAATAATGGAGTGATAATCTGCGACAATCAGGGTAAGATAACCGGATTTAATCAGGCGGCTCAAAGGCTCCTCGGACCTGCTTTTAAGCTGAGTTTGAATCTTCATTATAAAGAGGCTTTGGGTGAGAAGACTTTGCTCTCCAATATGTTAGATGAGATAGTTGTCAAAAAGAACCTCTCTGGAGAAGCTGAAATAGAGATCAAAGGGGATAAAGGGGAGGGTAGATTTTTGATGGCCGACAGTGCTCTGCTGCGAGATGAGAATGAAAACATAATAGGTTTAGTTTTGGTTTTGACCGACCTGACCGAACTTAAAAAGATTCAGCAGGAGATAGCTTTCAAACATAAAATGGCTTCTTTAGGTGAGATCTCTGCTGGGTTAGCGCATGAATTAAGAAACTCTATGGGAGCGCTTTTGGGGTATTGCAAGATGCTAAAAAAGGGATTTAAGGAAGGTAATGCCGCTTATCCAGTGGTAGAAAGTATAAGGGTGGAGTCTTTAACTTTAGAAAATCTTCTTCAAAGGTTTTTAGATTTCGCGAAGCCCTTAGAGCTAAAATGGATTAAATTTGATCTTGCCAGTTGATCCAGGACTGTATGAGAATAGCCAAGGAGAAAAGACCTGATCTGAAATTTTCTTTCAGGATGGAAGGAGGGCTTCCTTCTCTTGCTGGAGACTCACTCCTTTTGAGGCAGGCTTTTCAGAATTTGATTCAGAACTCGATCGAGGCTCTTGAAAACAAGGGTGAGATTAAAATCAAACTTCAAAAAATAGAGGATAAGGGAGAAGCTCTGATTCAGATAACGATCGAAGATAACGGCAGTGGGATTCCAGAAGAAAATTTAGAAAATGTCTTTAAGCCCTTTTTTACCTCTAAGGAGAAGGGGATAGGCTTAGGATTGAGCTTGGTGAAGAAAATAATCGATTTACATAAAGGTAGAATAGAAGTTAAAAGTGAGTTGGGAAAAGGAACGGTTTTTATTCTCCTTCTTCCTTTAAGTCAACCTCAAGTTAAATCTAAAGCTAAAAAAACTTCTGATCTTGAAGCTGTCAAAGTTCCCACTTAACCTTTGATTTAAAGCCTCTAAACCTCTCTTTTTTAACTTTATTTGCAATAAACGAGATTGACTCAGGTTGAGGGCAACGTGGGTCTACCGAATAGAGAATAAAAGAGACACTAATTTGTAATCCCGCCTTGCCCTCAAGGCGGGTTTCTTGATTTTAAAAGCCTAAAACCTTAGCCTATGATACCAGAGTCGGAGTAAATTTACTTTTAAAAACATTTGATATAATCTATTTGTAAGGTAAATTTTTTTTAATTAATTTTTCTTGTCTTAGGACTTACGAGTTATTATTATACTTCCAGTTAATTTTTTTTGTCAAATTAAGATGAGACTGGTTCACCTTTCAGATAGCCATTTAGGAGCAGCTGGATTCAGCCGCAGGGTCTCACCCTCCGGAATAAATCAAAGGGAAGAAGACATCTGCAATTCCTTCATCTGGGCAGTGGATCAGATAATAGAACTCAAACCAGATTTGGTCATCCATTCTGGAGACCTGTTTAATTCAGTCCGTCCCACTAACCGCATCATAAATCTTGCCATCAGACAGCTTTTACGCCTAACCTCCATTGACATTCCAGTTATAATCATCTCCGGAAATCATGATACTCCAAAGCAGAGAGGGGTAGGCTCAATCTTCTCCTTCTTTGAGGTTTTCCCGGGATTGAGGTTAGTCTACCAGGATAGATATGAGAAGATCAAGATAAAAAACTTGGCTGTGCATGCGGTTCCACATTGCCTTTCAGCTACTACTTTCCAAGCTGAGCTGGAGAAAATCAAGATCGACAAGGAAGCTGGTTTCAATGTTCTGACCTTGCATGGTGTAGTCTCCGGGATAAAAGAATTCTCCATGGGAGAGCTTTCTGAGTTAGAGGTCCCTTCATCCCTTTTTAAAAAGGGATTTGATTATGTAGCCCTGGGCCATTATCATCGCTATACTCAAGTTGAGGATAGGGTTTTTTATGCGGGGTCAACTGAGAGGATCTCAATGGCAGAATTAGGGCAGGAAAAGGGTTTTGTGGAAGTGGACCTCTCCTCAGGATCCAAATGCGGACTTTCAAAAAAGATGAAGTTCCATCCAGTTCCAACCCGCCCAATGGTTGAGCTTCCTTTCATAAAGGCAGATGGAAAAAATCAGGAACAGATCTTAGAGGAGATAGAAAACTTACTTAGGCAAAACGAAATTAAGGATAAAATAGTCCGTTTGAAAGTTGCTCAGATCCCCACGCACGTCTATAACTCTCTGAATTTTAGAAAGCTTTCTGAGCTTAAAGCTAAGGCTTTTTACTTTGACTTGAGATTTGAGAAGAAAGAGGAAAAAGAAAAGGATTTTGTTGCCCAGACCAGCATAGGAAAATTAACCGAGGAGTTTAATCAATATCTTAAAGGATGTGTTATAGAAGATTTAAAAAGAGAAAAGCTTCAGGAATTGGGATTGAAATATCTTTCTGAGAGAAGAGAGGAAGAAGAATAAAAAAGTCAAAGGCCTACTGACTAAAGACCTTAGACTATAGACTATAGCCTTTTATGTATCTGCAATCGATTCAATTAGAAAACTTTAGACGCTTTAAATTTGCCCAGACGGAATTCCCGGACGGAATAGTGGGGATAATAGGGAATAACGGTGCAGGAAAATCTACTTTGATGGAGGCTATAACCTGGGCTATGTACGGGACTGTGGCCGCCCGGAGCGGAAAAGAGGAAATAAAAAGGTTAAATTCGAAACCTCAGGAGGTATGCCGGGTCATCTTAGATTTCGAACTGCAGGGTGAAAACTATCAGGTAGTTAGAGAATTAAAGGGGGCTTCCAACCAACAAGATGCCTCGGTTTTGATCAACGGTAGGGTGGTAGCAAGGGGAGCAACTGCGGTTGCCGATTTAATCGAAAAAACCCTGGATATGGACTACCGTGATTTTATTACTTCTTTTTATGCTCCTCAGAAAGAGCTAAATGTTCTATCTGATTACCCACCGTATAAACGCAAAGAGGTGTTAGCAAGAATGTTGGGAATAGAAAAGATAGACTCTGCCCTTAAAAGCTTGCGTAGTGATATAAGGGATATAGGGCTAAAGGTTGAGATCGGTGAAGTTCACCTGAAAGATATAAAAGAGTTAGAGAACAAGAAA
>Ga0209979_1001286_pt1 | contig 28182 bp, 25 predicted proteins | sample AnhtaG_FD_183114 | JGI IMG/M metagenome (GOLD analysis project Ga0209979, IMG submission 183114) | Deep subsurface microbial communities from Anholt, Denmark to uncover new lineages of life (NeLLi) - Anholt_01485 metaG (SPAdes) (version 2) | ecosystem: Environmental > Aquatic > Marine > Oceanic...
ATGATCGATCACATCGCCCATCTGCAAAAACTCACTCCCCCGGGTGAAGAATTCCATTACAGCTGCCTGGGTTTCATAACCCTATCCTATATCGTGAAAAAAGTGACAGGTAAAACCATAGCTGAGTTTTCCAGGGAAAACATCTTCGAGCCGTTGGGGATGAATCACACTTTTTACACCCCTGCTGAAGAATTTCTGTCTTTATGTGTGCCTACTCAGGTCTACGACGGAAAACCTCTTATCGGTGTGGTCCATGATCCTCTGGCAAGATTGTTGGGAGGAGTATCTGGAAACGCGGGTCTGTTTTCGACGGCCGATGACCTGGCGGTTTTTGCCGAGATGATGCTCAATCAAGGAAGTTTTAACGGCAAACGGATTCTCAGCCCTTTGGCTGTGGACCGGATGACAGAAATCTACCGCATCACTGATTTTGTCGGGCGGGGATTGGGATGGGATCTTGAGTCTGGCTACTCTACCAATCAAGGTGATCTGTTCGGGCCGAATGCCTTTGGCCACACGGGGTACACAGGGACCTCTCTGATCATCGATCCCGATACAGAAACGATTGTCATATTTTTAACCAATAGTGTCCATCCCGAAGACAAGGGAGACATCGTTTCCATGCGTAGCCGGGTGGCAAACGTCGTGGCCGGATCGATCTTGATAAAATAACGGGCCGTTTTGATGACCGAACCCAAAAAATCAAATGGTTATAATGCCGGCGCCTTCACTGATTATTATGACCAGGTCGATGAAGAAGGCCGTCTCACCATTGGAGGGCTTTTGTCCGATTTGGGCGTAAGTGCCCACATCATCGCTATCGCAAAAAAACACGCCTAACAAGAGGAGAGGGGGATGAAACAAAGCGAAGTGGCCAGACTTCAGGAAAGAGCACACGAGATGCTCCAGAAGGCTGGGATCGTTATCACGCCTGAGGAGAAAAAAAATATTGAAATAGCCGATTGCGGTTTCGATGATATCGAAAATTGCGGACTTCAGGTTGTGGTTTATGAAAATAATGACAGGTATTGTGCCAAGGAGCTGATCCTGTTCCCTCGTCAATTGTGTCCCGAGCATAGGCATCCTCGGATCGATGAAAAAAATATCGGCAAACAGGAGACCTTCCGTTGCCGCTGGGGAAAGTTGTATCTGTATGTGGAAGGGGAGCCCACGACCGATTCCCGGACCCATGTTCCAGATAAATATAAAAAGTATCTCACTGTATGGAAAGAGATCGTGTTGCAGCCCGGAGACCAATACACCCTTCCTGTGAATACCAAACACTGGTTTCAGGCAGGAGATGACGGGTGTGTGGTCTCGGAATTTTCCTCGGTCAGCACCGATGAAGAGGACGTTTTCACAGATCCCCGTGTCCAGCGAATCCCGGAGATCGAACCGGATTGATCCGGAGTAGTCACCCTATAACCGCCCCTATGGCGATCAGGAGCGTTGGAGCATGTCCGTATGGAAGAGAATCGTTAAAATTAATCCAAAGGAAAACAATAAAATGTCCAATGTCAAGGTTTAATCCGATTAAGGTTGTGTTTGAATTTGGGTTTGGTGTATAAGAAAATAGAAATGAAGGATAGGTTGAGGATCAACGTTTCGGGAATCCGAGGAGAAGTGCCAGGAGCTCTCAATGTGGGAGTGGTTTCGAAATTTTCCTCGGCCTTCACTTCGACTCTCGAAAAGGGCCGGATCGCCATATGCCGGGATTCCCGTAATACAAGCCATATGCTCGCAATGGCCGTTCTCTCATCGGTAATTGCCGGCGGACTGGACTGTGCGGATTTTGGACTGCTGCCCACGCCCTTTCTGCAATTTTTGATGGGAAAGGAGACGTATTCAGGTGGAATCGCCATTACCGGCGGGCATAATCCGGTTTCTTGGAATGCTGTGATCCTCCTGGATTCTGAAGGGGATTACCTGGATATCTCGGAAGGATCGGAGGTGTTCAACATCTACGAGGCCGGCGATTTCACGAAAGCTTCGTGGAAAGAATTGGGCCATATCCAGACGATAACTTTCCCGATGGATCGATATTTCGAAGAGTTGTCTCACATTGTCGATGTAGACCGAATAAGGAAAATGAGGTTCAAAGTTGTTGCCGATCCCTGTAACGGAGCTTCCTCGTCCTATATGAAGGACTTCGGCGATTTTTTCGACCTCGATCTCATCCCGATCAATGACAACCCAGAAAAGCCCTTCCCCCATCCCCCTGAACCCTCTGTCGAAAACGCATCTCAGGTGGAAGCCGTCGTTGAATCCACCGGCGCGGACATCGGATTCCTGTTGAATTCAGACGGCAGCCGCATCTCTTTTGTCAATGAAAAAGGAGTGGCGTTCAGCGAGGAGATGACCTTTCCCCTTGCTCTCCTTTCCATGAAAGGTAAGATCAACAAAGCCATAACCACGACCGTTACCACATCTTGGGCAGATTGGGCTGCCCAGACCATCGGAATTCCGATCGCGCGCACAAAAGTGGGGCAGTCCTCGGTGGTTCATGTCATGGAATCTGAAGGAGCAGCAGTGGGCGGCGAGGGGAGCGGGAGCCTTTGCTTTTTGTCCTTTTCTCTCGGATATGATTCCCTTTTGACTCTTTCTCTGATCTTGGATTTAATGGCCAGGGAGGACAAATCCCTGTCCGTCTTGACAGCTCTTTTTCCCGAGCGGCACATGAAAAAAGTAAAAATCGATGTTCCTCCGGAGAGGACCTACAGGGTGATGGACCGGCTCGAAGAGCTCTACTCGCGGGAAAATCCCGATTACACAGACGGTGTCCGTGTGGAGAGAAAAGGCGTTTGGTTCAACATACGACCTTCCTCGACAGAATTCGTGTTGAGGATAACGATCGAAGGGGAGAAACAGGAAGCTGTGGAATCGATCGAAGATGAACTAAGAGATAGGATGGGAATTTGAGAATCTCGGACCTTAAGATCAGCATTTCCGGCATAAGGGGAATCGTCGGAGAGAGCTTGACGCCTCAGCTGATCATTAAATTTTCCGAGGCCTTTTCCACATACATCGGAGGGGGCAAGATCGCTGTTGGGTCAGACACGCGCCCCTCTGCAGAAATGGTGAAAAATGCCGTGTTTGGCGGCCTTCTTTCCTGTGGTGCGTCCCCGTTGGACCTGGGGATTTTGCCCATCCCTTCGCTCCAGATATATACCAAGGAAAAAAAACTGGATGGTGCGATATCTATCACCGCTTCCCACAACCCGGTCGAATGGAATGCTCTCAAGTTGATCAGAAAAGGAGGGCATTATCTGTATCCCTACGAAGCCGAAGAACTTTTGGATGTCTATTACCAAGGAAGATTCCAAAGAGTGACAAACCCGGATAAGATCGATAAAGGGAAGGATCCCTTTTCCATCCATCAGAAAAAAATTGTAGGGCTTGTCGATACGGATATTATCCGACAAAAAAAGATCCGGGTGGTTGTCGATCCCTGTGGAGGAGCGGCTTCTCCGTTCGTGCAGGATTTTCTTGAGGCTCTCGGAACCGAGGTGATTTGCGTGAACTGTGGGTTGACCGAAGGATTCCCCCGCAATCCGGAACCTATCCCTGAGAATTTAAGCACTCTCTGTGAGGCTGTGAAGGAACACAAGGCAGACGTGGGATTTGCTCAAGATGCAGATGCGGACAGGCTTGCAGCAGTGGATGAGAATGGCGCTCCGATCGGGGAAGAATACACGTTAGCCCTTGCGGTGGATTATTATTTGCAAAGGAAAAAAAAGAGCCCGGTTGTGGTCAATCTGTCCACATCGAGAGTCATAGAGGATATCACCAATAAGGCAGGCGTGGAGCTGCATCGGTCTCTAGTGGGTGAGATCAATGTCGCCCGGATGATGGGAGAAAAGGGAGCAAAAATCGGGGGGGAAGGCAACGGCGGAATCATCGTGGCCGACGTCCATACCTGCCGGGACAGCTTCTCCGGCATGGCCTATCTCCTGGAATATCTGGCATGGTCCGGGAAAAAATTCTCTGAACTGAGAGGGGAACTCCCGGATTATTATATGATAAAGCACAAGGTGAAAGCCTCGTTCCGAGAAGCCCGGATGATCTTGAATAAAATAAGCCAAAAGTTCAGACAAGGAGACATCCAGACTTTGGATGGCCTCAGAGTGGATTATCCGGATTTCTGGCTGCACGTTCGGCCTTCCAATACAGAACCAGTTGTGCGGATTCAGGTAGAGGGAAAAAGCGAGGAATCGGCACAAAAGGTTTTCAAACAAATCATGGAGGAGATCTGAGTGGAGATCATCATCTTAGCTACCGAAGAGGATGTTTACGCAGAGGCCTCTACCCGGGTTGTTGATTGGATTCACAAAAAGCCTAACGCCGTAATCGGGATGGCGACGGGAAAAACAATGCTTGGGATATACAAAAATCTCATCGCCGATCACAAACAGGGCCGCGTGGATTTTTCCGCTGTTAAGACTGTCAACCTGGATGAATATTTGGGATTGGATCCGGATGATCCTTTGAGTTTTCATTCCTACATGTTTCAGAATTTTTTCCAGCATGTAAATGTGAAGAAAGAGAACATCCTGATTCCCGACTCTTTGCCCGAGCACGTCGAAATGGAATGTGAGGCTTACGAGGAAGCCATCAGAGAGAGAGGGGGGATAGATGTCCAACTTCTGGGCATCGGAAGGGACGGCCACATCGGATTCAACGAGCCTTCCTCTTCACTCCAGGCTAGAACGCGAGTGAAGACCTTGACCAAGGAAACACTCAGAGACAATTTTGGCAGCACTGAAGGGCCGAGATTTGCGATTACCATGGGGATCGGGACGATCATGGATGCCAAAGAAATTATCCTGGTCGCGATCGGCGAGGAGAAGGCCAAGGCCGTCTCTCTTATGGTCGAAGGCCCGGTCACTGCTTCTTGCCCGGCGTCTGTCCTCCAGCTCCATCCTAAGGTGAAAGTCATCATCGATTTCGGGGCAGCACATTTTCTCGAAAGGAAAGAGTATTACATGTGGGTTTGGGAGCACAAGAAGGAGGTGGATTCCTGATTGCCAGATGGAAAATGAATGATGTTTAAAACTGTTCTCAAGGGAAATCTTGTCCTTCAAGATACCATCATTAATCAGGGAAACGTGGTTGTAGAAGGGCAAAAGATTTCAGGGATATTTGCTCCTACGGATCGATTCCAAGAGGAAGGAGTCAAATTCATCGATTATGGTGACGCGTATATCGCACCGGGATTTGTGGACCTGCACCTTCATGGGGCATTGGGGAAGGATGTGATGGATGGTCAGGAAGAAAGTGTGCAAACGATCGCGGAACATCAAGCCAACAATGGAGTCACAGGATTTCTGGGGTCCACGATGTCGGCTTCCCTGGACTCGGTTCTTGAGGCCATACGGGTGATTAAAAATGCGGCAAAGGATCCATTGCCGTCTGAAATTTTGGGTGTCCATGTCGAAGGACCTTTTGTGAGCACACAAAAAAAGGGCGCTCATTCGGCCTCCTTTATAAGAGGAATGACCGAAAAAGACTGTGAAAGACTGACAGATGCCGTAAATGGATTACATGTCATTCTTTCTCTAGCTCCCGAAGTGAAAGAAAACATGCGACTAATCGCTAAATTAAAAGCGCAAGGTTTTGTGGTGGCTATCGGACACACCGATGCCACCTACGATCAGGCTTTGGAGAGCTTTGCAAAAGGTGTGACCCATGCTACCCATCTGTACAATGCCATGAGCGGATTCGACCACAGAGAGCCGGGGGTTGTCGGGGCAGTTCTGGATTCCGATAATATCACGGCTGAGCTCATCGCCGATGGCGTCCATGTGCATCCCGCAGCCTTGCGTCTGGCTGTTGCCAGGAAAGGCCCAGAGAGAATCTGTTTGGTTACCGACTCGATGATGGCCACAGGTATGGGAGATGGTGTTTATACATGGGGTGAGGAAGAAATAGAAGTTCAAGGGAGCAGAGCGACGATTCGAGGAAACGGAATTTTGTCAGGAAGTGTTTTGACCTTGAATGTGGCCATCAAAAACATGATCGGTTGGACCAATGTAACCATAAATCAAGCCATAAATATGGCATCCCTAAATCCTGCCCATGTACTCGGCGTGGAAGAGGAAATCGGGAGTATCCATATCGGCAAGCTTGCGAACCTTGTTGTGTTGGATCAAAATTTCCAGATTGTGGATACGATACTGAGAGGAAAATCTGCTTTAAGGAAAGGAAACAGAAATGATCCGTAAGCCTGTGTTTCATGCCATACCAAGAACGGTCCCAGCTGTATTTGATGCCATGGCCAAACGTTTTGATTTTGACACCATGCTGATCGCATTGAACCATTATGCGGAGAGAAAAGGGGATATGGAAAATATTGCTATCCCTGAGGCGGCGCAGAAAAAAATGGGGATAATCGTGATGAAGGTGATCCGCCCCCGGGAAAGCATCGAGAATTTAAAAGCCGAAGACCTGATCCGTTATGCTCTGAGCCTCGAAAAGCCCCATGTGGCTGTTATCGGGACAGATAACATAGAAATCGTGAAAAAAAATAAGGAATTGCTACAAAATTTTGCCCCGATTAGCCCGGGGGAAATGGAAAAGATAAGGCAGAAGCTCGAGCCCTTTTTCGCCAGCGACCAAGTGCCCTGGATGCAGCCAGGCTACACCGATGGGATAAGCATTTGAGGAAAATTTTCATATGATTTAAGAGATCTCGTGATTATGCCAAGTCAAACGAAAAACCGGCTCTTTTCTCTGGATGCATTCCGGGGAATAACCATAGCAGGAATGATCCTGGTGAACAATCCGGGAAGCTGGAAGCATGTGTATTCTCCTCTCAGTCATGCCGAATGGCATGGTTGGACTCCTGCGGATCTGGTTTCCCCTTTTTTTCTGTTTATCGTCGGGGTTTCTGTTTCTCTGGCTCTTCCGAAAAGAATGTGGCGGGGCGACAATCCTGTCTCTTTGTACGCAAAAATTTTCAGAAGGAGCCTTATCCTTTTTGCCCTCGGTATTCTGCTCCGGCTTCTCTTCCGCTTTAATTTCGAGGGGATTCGGATTCCAGGAGTCCTGCAACGGATAGCCATCTGCTATCTAGTCTCAGCCCTGATCTTTTCGAAAGTGGGGACAAAAGGAAGAGTTGCAATCATTTTTTTTCTCCTGGTCGGCTATTATTTGGTATTGAAACTTGTGCCTGTGCCAGGGTATGGACCGGGAGTGCTGGATTATCAGGGGAATCTCTGTGGGTACATCGACGCGAAGCTTTTGGGAGGACATCTTTACAGACCCGGATTCGATCCGGAGGGCATCCTGAGTACTTTCCCGGCCATAGCAACCGCATTGATCGGCACGCTGACGGGAGACTGGCTCCGGTCTTCCAGAAAAGCTTTTCAGAAATCCGTTGGGCTATTTGCGGTGGGTTTTCTGATGACGGCATCAGGGCTTCTGCTTCATCCTGTGTTCCCGATAAACAAACAATTGTGGACCAGTACTTTTGTCCTGTTTACGGCAGGGGCGGCCCTGCTTCTTTTAGGGCTGTGTTATGTCCTGATGGACGGGATCGGAGTGAAAAAATGGGCCTTCCCGTCTCTGGTTCTGGGTACGAATGCCATATTTGCCTATGTCACCTCGATTCTCATGGCAAAGATTTTGGTCCTGATCAAGGTTTCCACGGCCGGTGGCCGGATCGCTCTTCAATCTTACATTTTTGAACATTTTTTTTCGTCTTTTGCCGGAGATCTCAATGGTTCCCTAATTTTTTCTCTGCTTTTCGTCCTGATCTGGGTCGCTATGTTGATTCCTTTCTACCGGAAACGAATTTTTATCAAGATTTGATTGGAAATCGATCCTACCCGGTCAGGTTTCCGACATTGCTGAAAAATGATAGGTTGTCACCAGGAGAGGAATAAAATAAAGGCCTTTTCAGAGGAGAATTCCTGTTTATTGGAGGATAAGATATGAGAAGCACCAGAATTTTATTGTGGATTGTGTTTTTAGCTGTCGGGTTGATTTCATGCACAACCCCATCTCCTGTCGGACAGACCATAACCACAGAGTCCCTTTTTGCAGAGATGATCGATTTGGCCGGACTGACCTATTTTCCCGATCCTCCCTATCGAACGGTTCAGTTTTCCTCGTTCGACCATCGCAGCACCCTCCCAGGTGGGCCCGATTGGTTCGCCAATTCCGATGGTTTCGGAGGGGAGCCCATCCCGAATTTTGAAGAGGTGATCCAGGAGTCCGGTGAAGATGGAATCGGTGAATATTTGATTGCGGATGTTCAGGGCCCGGGAGCGATCGTTCGTTTGTGGACGGCGGCGATCAATGGGCAGGTTAAACTTTTTTTGGATGACCAGATAGATCCTTTGTATGACGGGCCAGCTCAGGATTTTTTCCAAAAAACATATGACCGTTTCCCGGAAATCGAAAATTTGGACAGGGAGCGATTGGAAAAAACCGTTTACCAAAGGGACGCTTCTTATACTCCGATTCCGTTCGCTTCGAGGATGCGCCTCGTTTGGACAGGAAATCTGAAGGAAATCCATTTCTACCAGGTAGGAGTGCGTTTGTATCCCAAGGAGTGTGCGATCCAATCCTTTTCTCCCAAGGATTTGGTTGCCTACAAAAATGCGATAAACGAGGCGATAAACGTTTTGTCCGATCCGGATAAAAACCTCGATCTGATTTCCGAGGAAGCGCCGGTCGACTTTTCCGCAACCCTACAACCGAATGAAGAAAATGACATTTTGTCAATCGAAGGACCGAAGGCTCTTGAAAGATTGAACATTGGACTTGAAGCCGAAGATATAGACCGAGCTTTGCGGCAGACCCTTATACATATCATCTGTGATGACCACCCATGGGGCCAGGTGCAGTCTCCTTTGGGGGATTTATTCGGTGCCGCACCGGGAATCAACCCGTATCATTCTCTCCCGTTTACTGTTCGACCGGATGGCACGATGATCTGCCGGTTTGTGATGCCGTTCGAAAAAAACATGAAGATAAAAATAATGAATCTAGGAGAGCAGGTAGTTATGGTAGAAGGAACGGCTCACCCGATGGCCTACACATGGGATGAAGAACGCTCCATGCATTTCCGGGCCCGTTGGCGCGTGGACCACAACATGATCGCATCCAACCGTGCTGTCCAGGATTTGCCGTTTATCGTTGCTAACGGCAAAGGCCTTTATGTGGGGACCACTTCTTATCTCCTAAATCCCAATGATGTGCCCACACCCTATGGCAACTGGTGGGGGGAGGGCGATGAAAAGATTTTTGTGGATGATGATGTTGTGCCTTCCGTATTCGGCACCGGGTCGGAAGATTATTACAACTATTCTTGGTCTTCTCCGGATATTTTTTATTTTCCTTACTGCGGTCAACCGCGGAATGATGGGCCTGGAAATCGGGGTTTTGTCACCAATTTCCGCTGGCATATCCTGGATCCTTTGCCGTTTCAAAAGCATATCCGGTTTTACATGGAGCTGTACAGCCATGAGCGCACCCCCGGCTTAAGCTATGCTAGGATGGGCTATCATTATGCCCGTCCTGGAGTAAGTGATGACCATTTGGCCATCATGCCGGAGGATTTGCGCCACCTTGAGCTCCCAGAAATATGGGAACCTGCCGTCCGGATGGGTGCCCGTGATTCTGTTTTTTACGAGGCCGAACAGATCGTGCATGAGCGCATACACACGCGACGGATTCAAGGGAGATTGTGGTCGGGCGCAAGACTTCTCGCATGGTATCCGCGAAATCATGGAGAAAGCAAATCTTTTTCCTTTCGCATAGATGAGAAGGGAACATACCTGGTTCATTTTGCGGCAGCCCTGAATCCGAATGCGGGCAAAATTTCGGTCGCTTTGAACAATCAGTTCACGTCGTTGGCCAATAATGAAAAAATAATAGACCTGAACCGGCCCTACCGAACACTCTTGCGCAATTTCACCTTGCCGACGACGGAGCTTGAGCCAGGACGGCACACGTTGATATTGAAGTTTGAGGAAGCCCCACCTAATGTTGAAAGGCCTGAGATCGGGATCGACTTCATCTGGGTCCAAAAAACCAATCGTTGATCTGTATCGTTCACTTCCATTTTGTGCAGGCATAATTTTCAATATATTTCTTCTCCATCAGGCATGTCCTCCGCTCTAGTTCGGATCTTTTACGCCATTCCCTCATCGCCCTTCTCGGCCCTGCGGAACTGCGCCCATTTATCCTTTTTCTCATCTTTAAGCCTAGCTTTTCTCAGCACTTCCCATTGGACAGTCCAGTGCTCAAACAGTCCTCGGGCCCGACTAAGTCGGATTCTCTCGAAGAACGATTCGTGAAGGCTAGATCCTCAATGGCGCTGCGGACATACCTGATGGAAGAGAATCGTTCGGGCTAATCCTGGTCGGGCGGTTTTCTGAGGTCGCGGAGCATGTCCACGATATTGCCTGCACCCCCGAATATGACGATAATCACCAGCAGAGAGTAACCTGAAAGAGTAAAGATCAGAACAACTTTCCATAACATTGCCCAATTCATCTCTTTACCTCCTTTGGTTTGGTTTTATCCGGGAATATCAGGGACCCGAGGATCATCCCAAGGAATGCGATCAAGAATGTCATAACACCGATAAACTTATCGCTCAGGTAGAAGGGCACGTTTTCTCCCGTTGTCCAAGGCCCGATTCCCAGGATGGCCAACAGGCCGGCATACAGCGCGATTTTTGCTCCGGTTTTGCTTGCTTTTTTCCAGTACAAACCTGCAGTCACCACGGTAAAAGCACCCGCCAGGTAAATGGTGCCGGTGACTGCCATGTAATTCCAGAGCGATACGGGTGCTTCGAACCACAACCCCCAAATAAGCAAAAAGATGCCAATAGCAACGATGCAAATGCGCGTGATCAGGAGGCGGCTTTTGTCCGATAGGTTGTCTTTTTTCAAGGGAGCGACGATGTCCTGAGTGATCACAGAGCTCCAGCTGAGCAGGTAACTGTCATGGGTGGACATGAAGGCTGCAAACATACCGGCAGCCATCAGTCCTAAAAAGCCGCTGGGCAAAACCTTGGCGATGAAGATGGGCATGCCGAACTGGCTGTTCAAGGCATCTGGTCCTTGAAAGGCCGCTAATAGCTTGGGTGATTGGGAAATGAAGATGAAAGCGCAAACGCCCCAGAGCATCGGGATGACCCGTCGAGCTAGATAAGAAACGGAGCTCCAAGCGTAGAGTTGTTTGGCCACTTTGGGTGTTTTGGCAGAGAGGGCCCGTAGAGTTCCGGACTGCCAGAGAGCTCCGGCCGAAAAGGTGAGGATGACCATAAAAATCACGTACAGGCTTCCAAATCCTGATCCTTCACTGATGGGATTAAACCAAGATGCGCTGTCGACCATGGGGGGAGCCTTGAAGAGGTTTGCCCAGCCAACCTTGGAAATGGCAAACATGGATCCGATGAGCATCCCGATTGATAGGACCACGAATTGCATGAAATCGTTCAGAACCACAGAGACCATACCGCCCAAAACCGTATAGACAAGCACCATGATCAACATGGCAGACATAAAGAGCTTCAATCCCGCCGGGTTGCTGTACCCGGTAACGCCCATCATGAACCGGGCGCCTGCCTGGAGAAAAAGCCCCATATTCAAGATCCCTCCCAAAGCCAATATGATACCGCCGACTATCCGCACATTTCTCCCAAAACGCATCTCGTAAAACTCCGGGATGGTCATGATACGCAGCTGGCGAAGCTTGTAAACGATAAAACCCGTCAAACCAATGGCCAGGATGCAGAAGGTTTCGATGATCCCCACATGGAAGGCCGAGAGGCCGTGCTTGAATCCCAGCTCGGCGTTGTACATGACCGTTACCAAACCCAACTCTGTTCCCGTAAGGGTCGCGATGGCTATGAAAAGCTTGAGCGAGCGGCCTGCCAAGATAAAATCACTCAATTGCCGGATGTATTTTTTGACGATTATCCCGATCACGACAGGGATACAGATATAGACGCAGACGATCACCCAGTCGAGTGTTCGGAAGTTTGTGGCAAAAACATCCATTACTATAGGCCTCCTCTTATCGGTTTTCCCAAATCTTTCTGATCCAGGGAATGGTGGCTTTGAGAGGAGTGATGAACCGGGCCAATTGGTAGTGGCTCACACCCGCAACGATTATCATTTCTATCTCAGCACCGTTGTTCTTTTGTTTATGATAAAGCAATTTTACATCCAGTGAGGGAAAGAGCTCGTCCTTTTCTCCGTGGATGATGTACAGAGGGACGTCTTGGATGATGGGAGTTGTGGACATCGCAGCAGGAGCGGATATGGGAATGGCTGCGGAAAAAAGATCTGGATGTCGAGCCGCCTTGCTAGCGGCATTTGTCCATCCCTTTGAGGGGCAGTCCGGTGCGACAATGATGGCCCCTAGGTCTTCCAGGGCGGGTTCCACAAGAGAAGTCATGAAACCTTTGCTGTAGAATGGCGTGACCTCGCCGCCGTAATGGAGGGCAACCGGTTTCTCCTGTGCTGAGTCAAAAGTGACAATGGTTAAGAAAAGTATCAAAACAAAAAATAAAAACCATATCTTGGATAATATCATTATTTTCATAATCGTAGGCAACAGCAGAATTTTACAACAACGGTCTCTTTTTTCAAATGAATTTTTGAGGACAGATGACCTGTAATCGATACACACCCCAAGTTCTTGCTTCTTGAAAAAGGGAGAGGACAGTTTGGCATGTTTTTTGCTTGTTCATCTAAAGTTAAATGGTGGCCATTGAATGACCGGATGGAATAGATTAACATGTTTGTATTGTCTGATAAGTGTTGCAACTTTTTTGCGCAATTAAAAGTTATCAAACACGTAGGATATATAGGGAATGAATCCACACAAACTTTGGAGGAAAAAGATGTTTACCCGTAACATTTCAAGGTTTTTAGTGATATTAACGATCTTCTCTATAGGAGTAGCGTCTACGGCCTCTCTTGTTCATGCCCAATATTTCGGGCGAAACAAGGTGCAGTATGACAAATTCGACTTCAAAATCCTGAAGACACAACACTTCGATGTTTATTTTTATCCTGAGATGGAAGAATCGGCTCAACTGTCCGCTCGGATGGCTGAGCGTTGGTATGCTCGTCTCTCTCGGATTTTTAACCATAAGCTCAAAGGCCGCCAACCCCTGATCTTATACGCAAGCTCTTCACACTTCCAGCAAACGACCACGATCTCTGGGGCCATCGGGGAAGGAACAGGAGGAGTGACCGAGTCTTTCAAAAGACGCATCATTCTGCCGGTTGGAGGCTCCCTAGCAGCAACCGATCATGTGATAGGTCACGAACTAGTCCATGCTTTCCAGTATGATCTCACTTCCCAAAATCGTTCGAGTTATGCTGGAGCTAGTCCAGGGATCGAGCGTATTCCGTTGTGGTTTATTGAAGGTCTGGCCGAATACCTGTCCATCGGTTCGATCGATCCCAACACAGCCATGTGGATGCGAGATGTGACGCAGAGGAAGGAACTCCCCACCATTAAAAAAATGGACGATCCTTACAAGTATTTTCCCTACAGGTATGGTCAGTCACTCTGGGCCTATATCACCGGGAAATATGGGGATGAAGCAGTGGCATCCTTGATGAATCAAGTGAGCCGTGTCGGAGAGCTGGAGTCTGCAATGCAAAAGGTTTTGAATGTGAACTTCGAGCAATTGACAAAGGAATGGCACCAGGCTTTGAATGAAACATATAATCCGATCGTAGAGAAAACCCGGCTTGTCGAAAAAAATAGCCGTCCTCTTTTTAAGGCGACAGAGGAAAATAGACTGAATGTTTCGCCTGCTCTCAGCCCGGATGGTAGCCAGATCGTTTTCCTTTCAAGCCGAGATCTGTTTTCGATCGATATGTATCTTGCCGATGCAAAGACAGGAAAAATCATTCGCCGATTGATCAAAACAGCTACAAGCCCTCATTTTGAAAGTTTGCAGTTCCTCAATTCCTCTGGCTCTTGGGATTCTAAGGGAGAACGGTTCGTTTTTGGCGGCATAACCAAAAGTGAGCCTGTACTCGTCGTGGTAAACACAAAAACCGGCAAAAGGGAAAAAGAGGTCGTTTTCAAGGAATTGGGGGAGATTTTGAACCCGACCTGGTCTCCGGATGGACGTTTCGTCGCCTTTTCTGCTCTTGATGGCGGATTATCGGATATTTTCTTGTTAGATCTTGAAACCGAAGAGTTGAAAAAGCTGACAGACGATCCTTTTTCCGACCTGTATCCTTCTTGGTCTCCAGATGGCCGCACCATTGTCTTTGTCACAGACCGCTTTTCCAGTGACCTCTCAATCCTTAACATCGGGGACTTTCAGATGGCCTTGTTGGATCCCGACACGGGCGATATCGAGAAGATCCGAGGATTTCTCGGGGCGAAAAATATCAATCCTCAGTGGGCTCCTGATTCAAAAAGTCTTTTCTTCATGTCCGATCGTAATGGCATTTCCAATGTGTACAGAGTCGATCTTGCCAATGAGGAAATATCTCAAGTGACAAATCTCTTCACAGGCGTAAGCGGTATTATGGCCGAGAGTCCCGCCCTGTCGATTGCTCAAGAGACCGGCCAGATGGCTTATAGCGTCTATGCGGAGAATAACTACAGCATTTATGCCATCGATTCTTATGAACTCCTTTCCGGGGAAGAGCCAAATGGTGATTTTGGAGAGATCTTGCCGTCCCTGCTCCCGCCAAGAAAAAAAGGCGAAGGAGAGGTGATTGCTCTCCTCAACAACCCGCTGTATGGACTACCTGAAGAAGCCGATTTCGAAATTTCCGATTACAAGCCGAAACTGGCTCTGGATTATATTAGTCCTGGCCAGATGGCTGTGGGTACAGACCGGTTCGGGATGTACGCTGGTGGGGGGATCATGCTGAATTTCAGCGACATGCTCGGCTATCACAACCTGTTCACCATGGCCCAGATCAACAGCAGAGTCGAAGATTCGGCTCTGTTGGCTGGGTACCAGAACACGAAGAGCAGATTGAACTGGGGAGCTGTTGTGCAGCGGATTCCTTATGTGTATGGCGGAGTTTCCATGGGATATGGGGACTATTTAGGACAGACGGCTCTTCTCGAAAAGGAATACATCTTTCGCCAGGTCAATTATCAAGCATCGATTTTTGCCTTCTATCCTTTCAATAAATCCCGCCGATTCGAACTGTCTGCGGGATACCGGCTGATCGATTATCAACGTGAAGAACGAACGCGTGTTTACACGATCGATGGGTTCTTTTTGGACCGATTCAAGCAGGAAAGGGACGCTCCGGATAGTTTGTATTATGGATTTTTCACAGCAGCCTATGTGTATGATAGCTCCTTTTTCGGGGCCACAGCTCCCATCCTCGGACAGAGCTACCGCATCGAATTTACGCCTTATTTTGGCGGCAATTTGAATTTTTCCTCGATCCTTGCCGATTACCGGCGGTACTTCATGCCCGTAAGGCCGTTCACGCTGGCTTTCCGCATTATGCATTATGGTCGTTATGGGAATAACGCCACAGACGACCGTTTTTATCCCTTGTTTTTAGGCTATGAAACTCTGCTCCGGGGATACAATTCATCCTCTTTCGGTTTCGACGAAAATGATGTTTATGCGCAGCTGTTCGGAAACAAGCTGATGATAGCCAATGTAGAACTTCGTTTCCCGCTTTTTGGGGTTCTTGGTTTAGGAAGAGGATATTATGGAATCTTTCCTGTGGATTTTGTGGCCTTTTACGATGCCGGGATAGCTTGGGGATATGAAGTAGAAGGTGACACCGAGAGTAAACCCTTCTTTTTGGGCGGCAATCGCAGACCGCTGTCCAGTGCCGGCATAGGACTCAGGATGAACTTGATGGGATTCCTGATCATGGGATTCAATGCGGTGAAACCTTTCAACAGACCGAACAAAGACTGGGTGTTCCAATTCACGATCATGCCAGGATTCTAATCGTATCGTATTCATGTGTCATTGTGCCTGTCCTTGCTAAAAAAGCTTGAAGAGCTTAAGGGCCATTATGCTGATGGCCACGGCAAGAATGATACGGATAACTCTTTCACCACCTTTAACCGCCACGTGGGCGCCCCACCAACCTCCAAAGGCGTTACCTGCAGCAAGGGCGAGTCCATATTCCCAATTGACATTGCCCGTCCACATGAATATCAGCAATGCGGGTAAAGTGTAGATCAAAATAATAAATACCTTGTGCATGTTGACCGCTATGAGATCGACGCGGAGAAGGTGGTAGAGGGCAGCCATGAACAAAAAACCCACGCCAATTTGGAGAAATCCACCGTAAAATCCGATTCCCAACAGGGCGGGATAAATCCACCAGCTTCTCTGTTCTTTTTGATCTGGATTCCTATCCTTGTAGGAACGTGAAAAGAACAAGGATATCACAATAAATATCAAGACCCCCCCTAAGATGCGTTCGAACAATACGCTGCTGATCCGTGCGGCCAGGATGGCCCCTAGGATGGCGCCAGGGAGGGTAAACAGGGAAAGCTCTGCGCTTGTCCGGAACTGGTGCATTTTGTTCTTTCGGAAGGAAGCGACGGCAAAGATATTCTGGATAAATATAGCGATGCGGTTCGTGCCGTTAGCCAGGGCGCCGTCAAGGCCCATGAAAATCAGCGTGGGCAAAGTGAGGCTTGATCCACCGCCGGCATTCACGTTGATGAATCCCGCTATCGAGCCTACCCCGAATAAAAGCAACCAGTTCCAATAGTCCATTCACTCTTCCCGAAGCTAGAAATTTCACGGAAATCATACCTGTTGTCTTGAAAAAACGCAATGCATTGTCTCCGCTGGGGGGGTGAATATATGATTTAAATTTCATCCCTAAAGAGGATTGTCAAATTGGGCCGATATCGCCGATAATATTATCCTAGAATAAGATTAGGGCAAAATATCGGAACCCTAATGCAGGAACGAGATAAAAAGGAAAGACGAAGGGGAAGGCGTTTGAAAAGCCAAATGAAAAAAATTATTGGGCTTTCCATACTATTTTTATTCATGTTGGGTTTGCATTCAGGCATGCTTTATTCTTTCTCAAAAAAATTGAAAATTATCGTCGACAAAGCTTCTATCCATCTAGATCCGGATAAAAGAAGCGCTGTGGTTGCCATGTTGGATAAAGGCTCTCTTGTGTCTCTTGGCAGTGAGCGTAAATTCCGTAAAAATTGGAACTATGTTTATTTCACTTCAGAAAAATCTGGCCGGACCAAGTCTGGATACATCCTTGATTCATTGGTTGAAAAACTCTTCGAAGTCACAAAAAAGTCCACTATCCAACGAGAAGGGGATGAAACCGGGAACCAAGCAAACTCAAAAACGAATTTCAGGAATACGCGATGGGGAATGAACAAGGTACAGGTTGTCAGGATCGAGGGAAGTCCAAATCACCGTGAGAATTCAGGCGGGTTGGATATTATTCAATATCCCCAGAAGATTTTGAACATGGATTGTATGATAGGGTACGTGTTTGCTTATAATAAATTAGCCAAGGCCAAATACAGTTTCCTTGCCAATTACGAGGACAAAAATCAGTATATCCTCAATTATAAAAAAATAAAGGATATCTTAATACAAAAATATGGAACATCCGAAGCGGAAAAGGTTCTATGGCAGGATAAACAACATCAAAATGATCGTTCAAACTGGGGATTAGCTCTCAGCCTAGGTCATCTCGAGTTCAGTTCTCTTTGGAAGGATTCGGAAACAGAAATTCAACTCCGCATGTATGGAGGAAGAAATAGGGTTTTTCTTGTGGTGTTATACTCTAGTCTCGAATACTTGGATCTTGCAAAAAAAGTGAGAGCACAAAGCCAACTTTCTATCTGGTAAATCGGATTCCTAGCCCCTCAACATCTTATCCTGGATTATTCACGAGTTGAGATTGCTGTAGCGACAAGGCAGTGGCCCACGCAGCTGTAGTGAACTACCGCAAGTGGGCTGCAACGAAGCCGATGCAGTGAGATCGGCTCGCCCGTAGGGTAAAAACGGCTGATAATAATATAAATGGGTTTGGGTATTTGTTTTTTTCAAAAATGGAAAGAATTATCAGCCGTTTTTATAAATAATTCAGGTTATTCACTCAACTCCATCCCAACAATAGGTGCACAGCTTTTCTTTGGGGAGACCGATGGCCTCCACAAGATCTTCCAATCTTTGATACTGCAGAGAAGTCAAGTTCAATCTTTTTCGGATACTTTCGACCATGGCCATATATTTATCCGAGCCCGCTTGGGTATATTCGTTCAATTCTCCCACATTTTCTCCAACCAACTCATTGATAGCAATCCTTGCGGCCAAGTCCATCTCTGATCTCGATCTGGAAAAGTTTAAGAACTTGCAGGCATAGACAAGGGGAGGGCAGGCTGGTCTCATGTGCACCTCCACGGCTCCTGCATCGTACAACCTTTGGATGGTGTCCTGGAGTTGTGTTCCTCTAACGATCGAATCCTCGCAAAACAACAATCGCTTGCCTTTGATGAATTCCTGAATCGGGATGAGTTTCATTTTTGCGACCAAGTTCCGAATGTCCTGGTCCTGTGGCATAAAGCTTCTCGGCCAAGTCGGCGTGTATTTCACGAAGGGTCTTTTGAACGGGATTCCGGATTCGCTGGCATATCCCAAGCCATGGGCTGTTCCTGAGTCAGGGATGCCAGCTACAAAATCAACCTTGATCGAATCCCGCTGGGCAAGCTTTGCCCCGCATCGATTACGGACATCTTCGACATTGATGCCTTCATAGCTCGATGCCGGGTACCCATAGTAGACCCACAAGAAGCCACAGATCTGCATTTTATCCTCTGATGCCTTTTTTTCTTCGATCCCCTCACGCTTTAAAAGCACGATTTCTCCAGGTCCGAGATACTGCTTGACGTTGAATTCGAGGTTCGGGAATGCACAGGTTTCGAGGGAGGCAGCAAAACTTCCTTCTTTTTCTCCGATGACGATCGGGGTTCGCCCCAATTTATCCCTAGCCGCATAAACACCATCATCTGTCAACAACAAGAGGGAACAAGATCCCTCGATGGCTTCTTGGGCGCTTTTTATCCCTTCCACAAATGTCGATTCTTGGTTGATCAATGTGGCAACGAGCTCGGTCGGATTTATCTCTCCTCCACTCATATCCCGGAGATGGATTTTTTTCTCCTGAAAAGCTTTTTTTATAAGTTTTTCACTATTTTGAATGACCCCAACAGTGACGATAGCATAATTCCCGAGGTGTGATCGAATCAAAAGCGGTTGGTCGTCAAAGTCGCTTATGACCCCGATGCCTTTATTTCCGGACATCATCGTGATGTCGGTTTCGAATTTGGAGCGAAATTGAGCGTTCTCTATGTTGTGGATGAATCGGATAAATCCGTTTTCATTCTGTACAGCTAGTCCGCCCCTTTTTGTTCCGAGGTGTGAGTGGTAATCTGTGCCGAAAAAAAGGTCGTTGACACAGTCCTTGTCAGAGATGACTCCGAAGAAGCCGCCCATACTTTCCTCCTCAATTATCTAGATTTTTTGCTATCGCTAGACATTGGAATTTCGCGAGAGCTAACTATGACAAAATTCGATTCTTGTTTCAAGAAAAAACATGAGAAAATCTTATTATTGGAACTTTGGCCGCAGAAAATCGTATAATAAAAATGCTAGAGAAGGAGGAATGATGAAAAATGCGAGCTTTTTTCTGCTTATTCTTTCCATGCTTTTCCTCAGTTCTTGCTTTTATATACAAGTCGAATATCCACCAGAGAGGGGAAGGACTCCCTTGGACGAATTTCATAAAAGTGTCCCTTTTTCCCCTGGTGGCACCCTTTCTTTGGCAAATGTGAATGGGAATGTTGAAATTCACGGATGGGAGAGGGAAGAACTGGAAGTGTATGCAGAAAAAATGATTCAGCTTCCCGATCGGACCAAATTTTATGTTTATCCCCGGAAAGACTTTGCCCCTGGAATTGTTTTTGATAAGTTTGAGAATTTCATCAAAATCAGGACAAAAAACGTCTCAGAAAATAAAGAAATCGGATTTGTGGATTACTTCATCGATGTTCCCCGTTCCATCAATCTGAAAGACATCGTGGTGAGAAACGGGAATATGTATATCTCGGGAGTTTGCGGCGATGCTTATTTGGATTTAACAGAAGGGGATATAACGGTGGAAAATACGAGTGCCCATCTGGTGGCTGCATTTCCCGATGGAGAGATCAGCAGTGAATTTGAAATCGATGTGCCGCCAGATGATAAAAAAATCGACACCCAATGGGGAGAAAATGGGCCCCGCATTTCTTTAACGGCTTTGAGGGGCAATATAAGGATCACAAAAGTCACTTGGTATTGAATGTCTTTTTTTAAAGGAGAAAAACATGGAAGAACAGAAAAAGGTCATCGTAGCCGGAATCATCTTTGTTTCGTTGATAGTGGCTGCAGCCTTTATTTATTACTTTTTTATCTATTCAAAACCTCAAGAGTCTGAAGAAGCGACCCAGATCGTTCAAGAGCAGCCCGTAGTTGAGGAGAAGGTCCAACCAGAAGAGGAAAAGGTCGAACCGCTGGATGTGAGTTTGGATGAAAGTGATGTTCTGGTCCGGAAACTTGCGGAAGAGTTATCATCCCATCCTAAGCTGGCCATGTGGTTGATGAGCAAAGAATTGATTCGGAAGTTCGTGGCTGCCGTTGATAACGTCGCCAATGGTCAAAGCCCAGTGCCGCAGATCGATTTTTTCAAACCCGACGGAGAGTTCAAAGTTGTCGAGGAGGTAGGAGAATACTTCCTTGATCCAGAAAGTTATAAACGATATGACCTTGTAGCTGAGGTTTTTGCATCATTGGATTCCAAAGGATGTGTGATTCTGTATAAGCAACTGAAGCCAGCAATCCAGGAGGCATACAAAGATTTGGGTTATCCAGACACAGAATTTGACAACACATTGAAAAAAGCTTTAATGGAACTTCTTAGGGTTCCTGTCGTCAAACAGAACATCCAACTGGAAAAGAAGGTCGTGACCTATACAATGGTTGATACCGATTTGGAATCCCTGAGTTCTGCCCAAAAACATCTTCTGCGAATAGGGCCAGACAACGTCCGAGTTATCCAGGGGAAACTCCGTGAGATGGCCGAATTTTTGGGTTTTATGGAGTAGAAAACAGCGCTTCTTTATGAGGACAGGTGCTTGCTCGAAATGTGATAATCTGCGTAATATGGTGAGCAGCTTGCACAGAGACTGGGTGGCTTTTTCCTGAGGTGCTTTTTTCTCAAATCTTTCATAGCCTGACTTTTGAAAATGTCCTGAAGGTTGGTTTTTTTTGCATCCCCGAGAGTTAGGATTCCCTCATAGTCCGCACAGCAGGGAACCACATCGCCATTCCACAGAACGACAAGTATACGCCAAAGATCTCGGCAGGGCTTGTATTTTTTCCGCTCAATGGTGAAAAATTTCGGTTGGAGGTTTACAAAGTCCATGCGAGGTTCCCATTTTTTCAGGAATTGTTCGATCTCGTCTTGGGTCTCTTCGAACACGAGCATGGAAACCTCGATCCATGTTTTTTTTCCCAGACTATTTCTGACATCGAGGAACTCCATGATATTGGATTCCACCTTCTCATAAGAATAATCTCGGATTTTTTGGTAAGTTTCTTTGTTCCCATCCACAGATACTTTTAATAGATCCAATCCACTTTCGATGAGATCCCGGCTTAGTTCCCTGTCTAATGTTGTTCCGTTTGTGGTGATGGCTGTGTGCATGCCCTTGGAATGCGTGTATCTTATCATCTCGACTATTTCGGGATGAATCAAGGGTTCTCCCCAATTGGTCAAATATATCCTTTCCAGTTCGGGATTCAAGTCGATGATCTGCTTGAACGTGGCCAGGCTCATGTGGCCCTTTTTTCTTTTCATTTCTCTGGGTGTCGGACAGTGAGAGCATTTGAGATTGCATGTGTTGTTGGTTTCGATCCCTGCTGTGGTCAACTTGAAAACTCTGGGACTATGAAAAAGCCTAAACAACTGGTTGAATCCTTCGGATAGCCAAATTTTTGGGTTGGAATATCGAATCAACAGCGACGAGAAAAACCTAGCCATCTTTTTTATTTTCTGGCGATACAGGCGATCAGATAGCCTTTTTGTTTGAAGAAGCGGAATCGATCATACAGAAAAACAAACGGGGCCAATAAAATTTTGCTGAGTTTTGTCAAAGGCCTCATATGCAGGAACAAAAAGATATCCAAAATTCTAAGGATTCCCGGCATAAAAAGAAGAGATCCATAACAATCGACCTTAAAATTCGCTTTTTCGAGCATGCGTCGAAGTTCTTTTTTTGAGAACGATTTTTCGTATCCAAAAGAATAAAGGCCCAATTTTTGCATGATAAATACCAAAAGGGGCCTCAGAAACAGGTCATGCTTGTTGGGAACTCCGATGATGGCTTTACCTCCTTGTTTGAGAACGCGATAGAGCTCTTGGATGGCTTTTTCGGTGTCAGGAAAATGTTCAACTGTACCCATAGAATAAATGCAGTCGAAAGTGTTATCTTGATAAGGGAGCTTGCGGATGTCTGCTATCATCACACAGGGGCGATTTTTGCTATGGTTAAAAGACATGAGGGCCTGCTGGGTGACACGGGGAGAAATATCGATACCATAGACTTCGGCTCCTTCTTCGACGACGTGTTTAAGAATTTGCGTATTTTTTGCCTCGTTCCAAAGATCTGTTTTAAAGAACTCTTTTCCTCCAAGAGGAGAAAAGTGGGTGTCTATGAGATTTTTTTCTTGATCAAGATAAATTCGCGTCGAAGGCGCTTGGTGGTATGGTTTAACTTTCCGTGCTGCTTGGTCCCAGCTTTTGGTTAAGCTTGTTTCAGAAAAATCTCCTGAAGATGTCATTCTGTTGAAGTCCATATCTAAAAAGATTTTCCATTATATGCAATTCCGAAAAACAGAACAACTCATTTTCCAAGGATTTGGGACTATGACTTTTATTTCCAGATTGATTTTACCTGGATTATTCACGAGCCGAGACCCCCCACCCCACCCCACCCAGCAATATTGGTTCGCCCGAAGGGTAAAGAACGTCGATGAATATAAAAAAGATTCTACTTGAAAAGTTTTTTTAGCAATGTCAGGATAATTCCTGGCAATGCTGAAGTAAAAAAGCATCGACGTTTTTTATGAATAGTTCAGGTATAATGGCTCCATAATGATGCTCAAAATCAGAAAAGAGACTCTTCTTTTCGCTCTGGAAATCATCGCCATCTCTTCCTTTTTCGCTTATAAAATCGCTCACGCTCAACTGGACTCAAAACTCTCTCCGACCGTTTCTTTTTTTCTGTTTTTCCTGTTTTTTTCTGCAGGTTTAGGGGGGATTCTCTTTCCTTTATTGAAGTTTTACTCTAAAAAAATGGCATTGCGGCTAGATGCGAACGCTCAAGAGGTCAAGCGTTTTACCATCCTTTCTTTTGCTCCTTTTTTTTTTCTTGTGCTGGTGTTCGTCCAGGAATTTGTCTTTCTCAATGATTTCAGCCATATTGTTTTGGTCGTCTCGGTCCTTGGTTTTGTCTATCTCCATTTGTTTTTTCTCTACCGCCTAAAAGGGCAGCAACTAGAGATCTTTCCGAAGCTAAGCTGTGCAAAAACCGCTCTCCTCTGTTTTGCCATCGCGTGTGCCGTTTATTTTTTGGCAGCTTCTGGTGTCTTGTTTACTCCATATCCCATCACTGGGGATGAACCTCATTACCTCTTGATCACAAAAAGCCTTGTATCCGATGGGGATGTCAATCTCTGGAATAACTACCAGAATAAGGATTATCTGGAATTTTATCCGGGGCGGCTGGACTCTCATACAAAAACAGGCAGAAGAGGTTCCAAGTTCCAATACTCAAGGCATATGCCTGGATTTTCTGCTCTGCTTTTGCCTGCTTATGTGGTAGGAACCAGAATTGGCAAAGCATCGGCATCCGTTTTAAGTAAACCGATGTCTGAAAGGGGCGTTCTGATTCTGGCCATCAGGCTTTTTTTATGTGTTTTAGCCGCGGCTTTAAGCGGAATGTTCTATTTGGTCATGGAAATCCTGCTGAAGAATCGCAATGTATCTCTCATCTCATGGGGCCTTTTTAGTTTTACGACTCCTCTTTTGTTCTATTCTTTCCAGATCTATCCCGAAGTGGTCGCCGCGCTCATTGCCATATCTGTTGTTTATATCCTTATGATCCATACAAATTGGAGCCCGTTTCGTTTGGTGTTGGCAGGAGTTGGGCTCGGGATTTTACCCTGGTTAGGACTGAAAAATATGGTCATTTCAGCCGGATGTGGTCTTCTGTTTATGTTCTCTTTTCTCAGGCAAAAGCAAAAAATAAAAAATTATTTCTATCTAGCGCTTCCGATTTTCCTTTCGGCTGTTTTTTTCCTATTTTTTCTATGGTCCCTGTATGGGAAGCTATCTCCTGTGGTTGTTTACAAGGGGACGACTGTAGATGGCAGTGTCACATTTAATGCATTTTATCATCATAACCCGATCGAGTTCTTTAGGTGTTGAATCGGTTATTTGTTCGATCAACGGGTCGGTCTTTTTGCCTATTCCCCGATTTTTATTCTGTTTTTTCCAGGTTTGATCCTTTGGTTCAGGAAAAATAAAAAAGAAGCTTTGTCTTTGTTTTTTCCACTGATCCTGTACTGGGCCTTTTGTTCTTTGAGTTATTATTGGGGAGGTTACAGCCCCCCGGGAAGGACCTTGCTCCCGGTTTTGTGGATTATGTATTTGTTCATGGGAGGGGCCATGTATTGGTCTGGGAAGAAAAAACCTGTTGTCATCATGCATTTATTGGTTGGTCTTACCTTTTTGAACACATATCTTCTAGCGCAAAACACACGCCTCCTCTACCACGAAAACCTATCCTTCCCTTGGGCAGAGCCCGGAAAAGTCAGCAACGTGTTGAATTCATTGAGCAATGCCTTCATCGATTTCACCAAGTTCGTCCCTTCCCTGTCCAGCCAGGAAGGAATCACTTGGATCCCTCTATTTTTTTGGATTCTTTTGTCCCTTTTGATAGGATTTTTCTTCATTAGGAGGGGGCGGAAATCCAACGGACGGATTTTGTATCAAAAGATAATGCTTCCGATGGGAGTGGTTTTTCTCGTATGTGCGGCTGTTATACTTTATTCTTTTCTAGACATTCGCCTCGATGAACAAAAGTCTTTCCAAACAAAGGATGTTCATGTTTATTTCCAGGATGAAAATACGTACGGCCATGAAATGGATGGTTTTTGGACAAAGGGAGCCAGCAAGGCAGAGATTATTGTAAAAAGCCCGAGAAAGGCATCGAGCATCAACTTGAGACTGACATGTCCTTCCAGGGGAAAAACGATGGTGCAAGTGGGGAATGCGATTAGGATTTTGGGCAAAAAAAACAGCGGAGAATCTGAGATGATGGTTTCCTTTCCCAAACCTGTGGGATTTGCATGGGGAGGGAATCATTTATATGCGATAAAAATCAGAGGGAAGAGCAGTTTTGTGCCCCGCAAGCGGGATAAAAGGTCAACGGATAGCCGATCTTTGGGCGTGTTTGTTGAAGTAGCCGTTAATTAAGGCACTGATTATGCCAGTCCTGAAAGGGCGATCGCTTCAGTTGTTACTTTTTTCGAAGAAAAAAAGTCCATCAGTTGTTCCCAATCTGTCTGAAGACGAAGGAGGTTGTAATAGGGATTTTCTTCAGAGTCAGCTTGTGATTTTGCCAGATAGATATTCCTCAAGCACTCTATGGCGCCTTGGGGATCTCCGGCACACATATAATCCACGGCAAGCATTTGGTTGGATCGGTATATTTTTTCTTCAAGGTCATCCTTAAGAAATTCTCCTGGGTAGGGATCTAGTTCTGAAGCATGGAGAGGATGCAAACCTGGATATCCCTCCTGACCTTCCAGCTTCTTTTTTTCGAAAACAAACCGGAATATATCTTCCCTTACCTGTTCCCATTTGGGCGAAGTTTTTGGCGGAGCCAAGTGTTTGATGGAGAGCTGATTATCCAGGTAGGTCTTAAACCCGAACATCCGGGCATTGATCAGAAAATCGATGTCCTCTCCCCGAGGGATTGAGGGATCGAACGGAATACGGGTGAAGAGGTCCTTGTGCAAAACCAGATTTCCTCCGAAGGCAAATGGTGTAACTTTAAGCCTCGGTTCTTCAGCAATTATCTGTTTGAATGCCCTGTTCATGCAGTCGATTTTGTTCCAGTAGGTCATCCATGGAAGGATTTCCCTATTGAGGAGGAAGTCATCGTCAGGATTGATATAATAACCAGCCACAGCCAGGATTCTGTCTCCGTGCTTTTCTTGACCGATGAACTCAAGGGCCTTATCCATGAAATCCGGATCCTCGAATATTTCGTCATCATCGATCAGGACAGCTATCTCAGAGCCCAACAGGTGCGGAACAAAGGTGCAGAGGTTGCGGACATTGGAATAGCCGTCAAGCTGGAGCAAGGATGTCATCTCTTCCCTTTTTTTCAGGGATAAAAATTGATGAATTTTCGATAGATGGGAGTAAGAAAAAAGAAAAGTTTCCACATCCTTTGCGCGGTCCTCGATGATGGAAGCAATTTTGTTTTCAACTTCTTTCTGGATGTCCTGCGCCGTTGCAATCCCGAGTATAACGAGTCGGAAATCTTTATTTTTGATGATGGAAAGGCTATCGAGGAGGCGGCCGAGGGTTCCTTCTTCATTCAAAGGTGTGGGATGGTCATAGATGGTATCCGTTTCTTTGCGCCCTTCCTCTTTTTTCCGTCCCCAGTAGCTGGGGATAACCATGGTGACTTTCATTCATTTCTCCCTTCCGTTTGATCCAATGGAGGTTTTGACATCATGTCTTTCAATACTTCCTCCAGTCGGGCTACGCCTTTATCCCAGGCATAGCGATCCTCCATGAGCTTTCGTGCATTGTTCTGTATCCTTTGGTAGAGATCGGTGTCCCCGATCAAATCCGCGATTCCTTTGACAAAATCGTCGGGCCTATCGGCAAGGATGATGTTTTCGCCATCGGAAGCAGGTATGCCTTCTGATCCTAACCGGGTGGATACTACAGGACGGCCCAACGCCATGGCTTCCAGTATTTTCCCCCGAAATCCGCCTCCGAGTCTCACAGGACAGATGAACACTTTGCCTCTCTGCAAGTAGGGAGTGACATCGTCCACGGTTCCCGTCACAATAATAGATTTATCCGCAGAAAGACGGGTGATTTCTGGAGGCGGAGACTTGCCCACCACATAGAATTTCAGATCCGGCAGGGCCTTTTTCAGGCGTGGCCATATTTCTGCATGGAAATACAGGACGGCATCCACATTCGGATAATGGAGGTAGTTGCCAAGAAATACCAGGCTGTTCTCTTCTTCAGCTTGAGGGGAAAAGGCGAAGGTTTCCACATCCACGCCATGGGGGACGATGGCGATGTCAAGATCCGGGCAGATCGCCAAAAGTTCGTCTTTTCCTTGTGGGGTCAAGGCAAGGACTTTATCGGAGTTTCGGTACATATCGAATTCATATTTTTTCAAGCCTTTGAGATTGACCGCCTCTTTCAGTTTATCGAGACCGAGGTTGTGGTGCCGGAAACTTTTGAGACGGGCCAGATAATAACATTCGTGGACGGACATGATCCTTCTTGTGGGAGGTAGATCTGGATTTTTGTGGAGAAATTGACCCATGACCGAATATTCGGCGATGACAAAATCATAATTGTCTTTTTTCACCATTTCTGCGATGGTGTGAGCCATTTCTTCGGAATCATGAACCCGGAGAAAGTAGTGGGGGACAGGGGATGTGAAAAAGTCCGCCGTTGCTTTTACAAGAGAGCGTTTGGGGGGCAAGGGAACGAGCCTAAGATCATGGCATAATGGCTGGACAGAGGGAATGTGTATTTCATCTCCCGGTTTGCTGAAGGCTGTGAGAGAGACCAAATGATTTTTCGCAAGATATTTTAGCCGGTTGTAGATGATGATCGGCCCGCCAATGACTTTCGAATGGGGAAATTCCTTGCAGGCGATCAAGATTTTCATCATCGCACTTTCATATCAAAATCAGGCAGCTTTTGTCCAGCAAAATAAACGATGCCGCACCTATTCAAGCTTCAGCGCAATAAGCTCTTTTACCTGTTTTATGATGGCAGATACCGTGTTTTCGACGATTATCCGACCTTTTTCCCTGGTCGCCAGGGTAGGATTCCCCCA